>JGI10211J34971_10000774_pt1 | contig 26634 bp, 32 predicted proteins | sample Etolagsediment_FD_34971 | JGI IMG/M metagenome (IMG submission 34971)
ATTGGTAATAGTAATCGTGATAAAAAGACGATGATCCTCCACCAGAAATCGATTTAGGTAAAAACCCTAATGGCGTTTTACCCATAATACTCGTGTATCCGTTTGATGCAGAAAGAGTGAAATCAATACCATTTTCTTGAACTCTGGTATAATTTGTTGATGTATTATCTGCTACAACAGTTTTATTATTTGAAATATATGGAACATAATCAAGAACATTAATAAAATCTGCAAATTTCCAAATATGTCCATACCAGTTTTCAACTCCTCTATATGTCATATAATCTGTTACAAATCCAGTGCTTCCACCATTCTGAATAGAATTTGTAACATTACCATCATTATCACTCAACCCTGTATTTGTAATATAACTTATAACAGTCTGATATGTATTTGTATCTTGATCCCAAACAACTTTTGTTCCATCCTCCCACATTCCATCAGATAGAGCTGTTCTGCCATTTCCAATCATTCCTTGTGTGTCAAAACTGGCATATTCTACAGCAAATAACCAGCATAATAAAGTATGTGACAACCAATCATATTGCCTCCACAATGTTCCTCTATTATGTGCTGTTGTTCTAAATTCTGCCCTTGTTTTAGATCGTGTTGGAATTACTCCTGAAATAGACCTTAAATAGTTACTATCATCTACATATCCTTCATAAGCAGAAATATAACGCTGATCTCTCCACTCACCATCAATATAAAACGCTTCATAAGGTGAAAATCCACTTAAAGCATTTGTACTTATATCAAATGTATATCCTGTTAATGTGGGTTGAAATCTATAATAAAATTTTGGTATTCTTACCATAACATCACCATCTGCACCAGTTAGAACAGATGGTGTAATTCCATCAGCCTGTAAATTACTATTAGTATTGTTTAAATAATAATTTACAGTTCCGTCATTATTTAATAAACATCGTTTCATTTGTGCCTGTATTGGTAGCCATTCATCACCAGCACTTTGATCGATAGGAATGGAAACATAAGAAGAATTATTAGATCTTCTTGAAACAGTATCAGTGTCTTGATTATATTCAATTCCATACCAATATGTATTAACTTCATCTAATAATTTTTCAGATAGAATATATGCTCCCCCAACATCAGCACGGTAAACTGGTATCCTCTCACTTCCATCTAACGTAGTTATCTCACTAACATTAGTATTAGCACCTATTTTAATTAATCCCATTCTATTTTTAATTTTATAATGTTAAATAATTTCCATCTATTAATATATAATCATTATTAATCATGAAAAACATATAATTTGCAGTTGATACATAAGAAGCATTTAACGTTCCTATATTTATCAAACTTATATTTTGTATATTTAAAGGCATTTTTAAATATTATTAGTATTGTCCTACATAAACAGAAGCATCTACCGTAGATGATATTACTGAAATAGTATTAGCATTTGCTAAATCTTCATGAATGTCTAACACACCACCAAAGGGGATGACATAATCCCAATCCGTTGATGTTGCGCTTCCATCGTATTTTAAAAATACTGTTGAATTTTCAGCTAAAACCCGTATGATTGTTGTGTTTGCATCAACCGATACTTCCCACGCACTTGCTGTTGTTACACTTGTGTTTGAATTAACTTGAATAGCTTTACCACCTAACATCTGGTAAGCCTGCTGATAATAATTTATTTTGTCTGCCATAATTTTATTTAATATCCTTTACTATATTTATAAAATATAAATTTCATAAAACTTAAATCTGATATTTATAATTATTTAAATTTTCTGCCACGTGCTTTCCATATCTTAAAAAGGAAATATCACCAGAATGTGCCTCTCTTACAATTATTGGCATATCTGGATTTTCTTTGGCATACTTTTTAATTTCTTTTGAAACATCATCTTCACCTAACATTTCATTATATTTTTGATATTTTTCTTTACCATTTTTACATCTTAAATATTGGATTGGGGAAAGATCAAACACTTTATATTCTTTTTTATTTTTACGTTTTCTTTCACCTCTTCTAACAATTCCAGCGTTTTTGGACCAACCCAAATCTTTTCTATAAGGACTATCTTCAATATTATCAGAAAAATCACCAGTTGAAATTTCTTCATTAATTTTTTTATATATTGTCATCACTAATTTATAATATTTATCATCATTTTTATCAACATCTGGATATTGCCTTTCGACTATAGATTTAGCCCTTTTCCAATTATTTTCTTCTTTTTTACTTTTGACCATATTATTTGACATTTTTGTAATTTATTTTAATTATCAACTCCTGAAATAGTTATTAAAAATATGTACAATTAAGACATATTAATTTTATTGACAGAAGGGACTATAAACTCCTTCCCAACAACATTCCAAAAGAATCCTTTCTTAATGTCGTGTTGTTGTCGTTGCTTAAACCATATAGGTTTTAACGGTGTAGCAATATTAATAGAAGCATTTAAATCCGAATCCATTGTAGAACCACAATGACCACATTTAAATATCTTTCCTTTCCTATTACTACTACGAGTCCATCCACAAATAGAACATCTTTTTACTTGTGTAAGTAGGGTTTACTTTAACGACAAGGACACCTTGTTCGTTACAATAATCCTCTATCTTATAAAAAATGTCTGTATAAGTCCAATGACTTAATTTCTTACTACTTCTTTTACCTTTACGTAAATTCTTAATATTTTCAATTCTGACTTCTTTTACAGTATCTAAATTCAATTGATTGACAGTCCAATTTATATAATTTTTTCTATGATCCTGTGCTTTCTTAAACGCTTTTGAACCTTTTTTCTTTCTTGAAAGTTTATCATTTATAGAATCTAAATCGTGACCATGACAATCTCTTTTAGAAAAATTACCATCAGAACATGACATTAATGTTTTTTGACCTATATCTATGCCTAAAACAGTTCCTAAATCTTTTTTTATAACATCAGGCATTTCAAAATTGAATGTTGCTTTATCTTTGGATAACCTTAAACCAGCTTTCAAACATCCTTTTTCATATAATTTATTGAAATGCTTACTTCTTTTGAATGGTAAACGTAAAGATATCTTGTTTCCTATAGAAGAAAGATTTATCCAACCGTCAAACGATGTATTGTTTTCTAAATCAACTGAAATAAATCTTGAATCTAATTCTAATTCAATATTATCTAAAGATGGTTTAGATATATCAACTGAATCTATAATAGATTTTAGTTTCCTTGCCTTCTTAAACTTTCCTTCTTCATTTAATTTATTATAAACAAATAATCGTTTTTCTTGTTTCTTTTTTGTACCTCTAACAATTCCTGATGCTTGTTTTCCGGCACATTGAACCATACGAGCAGATAACCAAGTATCAATTTTAGAAGTTATAGATTTATCAAGTAATTTTGGAACAGATTCTAAATCCCATAAAATATCTATAAAAATTTCAACAATTCTTTTGTATTCATCTATGATAGATGAAATAGTTTGGGTTTTGTTGTCATTAGAATATTTTAATGTTACTTTACTTGATTTAATCACGATTCTGTAATGCGTTTATTATACTCTCTGTCTTTCTTTTAGTTCTTCTTTTTCCATATAATCTTGCACAAAACGATGTTACCAATGAAACAAAATCCTGCATTAAATCTTTTTCATCTTCCTCGACTTCATTGATTACAACAATTTCACCATCATATAAAGTTTTAATATACTCGAATCCAAATCTTGTCAATCTATCTTTATGCTCAACTACAATTCTTGTTGCTTTATTTTCACTTAAAATTTTCTGCAATTTAGGTCGTTTATCATTTAAACCACTTGCACACTCTTTAACAATTTCGTGTACCACCCATCCCTTTGCATTACAAAATTCACTTATTCGCTTTGCTTGACTATCTAAATTATTTTTATTCTCTGACGAACTAACTCTCGCGTAAATGACGTTATATTCTTTTTTAATATTTTCTTCACTTTCATCAACTACTATAGTACCAGTAGGCAATTTTCTTGCACCATCTATCAACCCCTTTCTAAACATTCTATATGCAGTTTTATAACAAACAGAATTTTTAACAGCCCATTCGGATAATTTCATTTCCTCTTTTTATTATATTTATAAAAATCCATATTTGTACTTATTTGTACATAAATTATATAAAGAAATAAAATACATCCTAAAGAATCTAAATCAATATTTAAATCTTTATAAATATTCTCAAACATATGAGAATTTAATTGCCTTTTACCTTTTTCCATTCTACAAATTTTAATTTAGCATTTAGTCCATTGAGACTATTTTCATTTATTATCTTTTCTATATTTATATTTTCATTTTTCAAAATATATTGATTTATATCCTTTCCCTCTACCCATTCAGGAATAAAAACAACATTTTCTCCAGATTCTATTATTTTTTTATATACTTTAACAATTTCTTTATTTCTTGGCTCATTATCAGGAATGAACGTGAAATTCAATGTTTCTGATAAAAATCCAAAAGATTTTTTAACTCTTAACAAATCCGCACAATTTGATGCAATTGCGTTATCTATGAATAGTGAATCAATAGAACCCTCTACAACTCTTATGTCTTTATTAAGATCTATTATATATTTACCATTTTCATCATAGATACCGTAAATATTTTCACCATCTGTAAAATTAAGATTTATATATCTTAAACTTTTAGCTTTAAGTGCCCTACTCACAATACCGGTTATATTTCCATACTTATTATATATTGGTAATATAAGTCTTGCTTCTTCGATAAATTTACTATCTTTATATTTTTCAATAGATTTTACTATTCTAAAATCTTTAAGAATAAAAAAATTATTAAATTTTTCTTCAGGAATTTTTCTATTTTGAAGATATTTTACAACCTCTTTAAATTTTGTTGCTGGAATTAAATTGTCTTTAATTATATCAGTATTTACTGTTGGCGTATTATATGATGGTGTAATTAGTTCTTTCTCTTGATTATTTTCTCTTATTACATCAAAAATGTAACTTTTATATAAATCAGGAAAATATGTTTGCATATATTTTGATATATGCAAAGTGGTATTACAATTAAAGCAATGAAAAAACCATTCACCACCCTTTCTTATAAACCATCCTCTCGCTTTATTGTTGAAGATTTTAGAATCCCCGCATATATTACATCTAAATTTAAATCCACCATTCTCCACTTTAAATCTTTCGAGAGACATTCCCATCTCATTTATATATCCTTCTATGTTCATTATTCGATAGTTTAAATTTGGTAATTTTATAAATATAATAAAAAGAATGAATAAAACAAAATTAAAGAATTAAAACATGGCAAATATTTATCCTTCAGTTATTGTAAATGAGATAGATAAAAGTGGCTCTATCGGAACATCGGATGTTTCAACATTTGGTGCATTTGCAGGAAATTATAAATGGGGACCAGCGGAAGAAGTTATTAGTATATCCTCTGAAAACGATCTTGTTGATTATTTTGGTGAACCTGATAATGATGTATATTTAGACTTTTTTGTTCCCAAAACATTTTTAGAATATTCGCGTTCATTAAAAGTTGTTCGCGCTATAGACAACACATGTAAAAATGCGGTTTCAGATTTATCTACTAATTCAGAATTTATTGCACCAGAAAATCATGATAGTATAATTGTTGCATACTGTGATAGCAATGTAAATCTTGCTTCTAATGTTGTAGCATCTACAAATGCTTATGGCATATGGAGTGATTATATTTCAACACCGCCATCTACAACTTTGGAGGCGAATATAGCGGGGGGTTCATATGATGAAATTTATATGTTAGTTATTGATAAAAATGGTGATATAGGTGAAGAAGGAGAAATCATAGAAAGTTATCTTAATGCAAATTCTCTTTCATTGGCAGTCGATTCATCTAAATATTATAAANATTATTTAAACATCTTTTCATCTTATATANACGCAGGGTCTACATATATTCTTGGTTCTGACGGAACAATTTCGTTATCAGATGATTTTACACCAGAAGGTTCTGGAGATTCAGAGCCTATCGCGNATGATTCATCGTTATTGGTTAAGAATGATGATGACTACGATGTTGCAACACTTTCTGGCAGCGGGGNATTTATAGGTAGATATCCAGGGTCTAAAGCTAATGGTTTATTGATAGCTTATTGTGATGCTGGTGTCAATGATTTAAGCAATTATGTTATTCCAAGCGATACAACATTAGGAACATGGGATGATTATTTTAATACAATTCCCGGAACATCTTCTCACGCTGTATCCAACGGCGGGTTATATGATGAAATGCATATATTGATAATTGATAAAGATGGTAAGTTTAGTGGAACAAAAAATACAATTTTAGAAAAATATGAATATGTTTCAAAAGCTATAGATGGAAAAAAGGAAGACGGCACATCAAACTTTTGGAAAAATATAATAAATGATACGTCAGAATATATAAGAATTGGTGATTCTTATATTCTTGGTTCCACTTCCACATCTGAAATAACAACAGAGTTTTCTGCATATGGGTACGGATCTGTTATACTTTTTGGTGGAGTGGATGTTGTTTCGCCCGATTATTCTACTGCGTATGAATTATTTGCAGACGCTAAGAAAGAAGATATATCACATTTTATAGCACCTGCTAATTCATCGGCAACTATTAAAAAGGAGCTTATAACTATTGCTGAAAATAGGGGAGATGCTGTTGCGTATATTTCACCAGCATGGGATGATGTTAAATTTGGCCAAACATTTTCAACAATAACAACAAATCTTAAAACGTTTAAAAATACAACTATAGGAGTTTCAAGTAGTTATTATTTTGCTGATATAAACTGGAAACAGATATATGATAAGTATAATGATGTATATAGATGGATACCATGTTGTGGTGATACAGCAGGATTATCGTCTAAATGTGATGTTGATTTATATCCTTGGTATAGCTTTGGTGGTTACAACAGGGGTGTGTTGAGAAATGTTGTAAAATTAGCATGGAATCCTACAGATACACAAATGGGAGAACTTTATAAAATAGGTTTGAATTCAATTGTGCGTGAGGGTGGTACTACTGTATTATTGGGTGATAAGACAGGGTTAATGAGAAACAGTGCTACAAGCAGGGTAAACGTTAGAAAACTTTATATAACACTTAAAAAGAAGATTAAGAATTATCTTAAATTTGGATTGTTTGAATTTAATGATGAGTACACCAGAGAGCAATTATTTACAGAAATAAACGCATATATGATTTCTGTAAAATCTAATAGAGGTGTTATAGATTTTAGAGTGGTTATAGACGAGAGTAACAACACTTCAACTATTATAGACAATAATGAAATGGTCATTGATATTTATATCAAACCAAACAGGAGCACAAACTGGATTAAGTTGAATGTAATTTCAGTATCTTCTTCACTAACATTTAATGAGGTTTTATCAATCTAATATGGTACACAATATACAAATTAAAAACAATTTTTCAGATTTTTCAACTAAGAGATATATTATATCTGCAAATGTTGATGGTATATATAAAGAATATAAATTATCTATAAATGAATCAAGAGAAGTTTTGAAAATGACATCAAGGGAATTTGAAAATTATGCAAATGATTTATTCAAATCAGATGATAAAGATATTGAAATTTATGAAAGCACAGAAGAAAAAATAGCGTTTAATTTATCAGATGATGATATTGATTTCATTAATAAACTTAATTCTGATACATACGATAAAATAAAGGACACATTTAATGATGATGTTGATTATGAAGTTTATGAAAATGTTGATATAAAGAAAAAGATTGAAAAAAACAATTCTCTATTAGAAGATATAGACGATTTGAAGATTGAAGATTTATGTGAGACATTGATTGATAAATTGAAAGATGCAGAGAAATATAAAAAATTGAAAAGAAAGGATGATTTTGAAACTGCTTTAACAGAAGCAGAAGCTATTGAGCAAGTTATAAATGAAGAGATAAAAGATTTGAAAGTTTGGAATGTTACAATAACTAAAAACAAAAGGCAGATGATTGTTAAAATCAGGGCAACATCTGAACAAGAAGCAATAAGAAAAATGAGACGAATGTGGCACAATGCTACTTTAGTCAATGTAAGATTAGATCAAAAAATGAAAAAAACTAAGGAGGATGATAAATAATGGCAAGTCCTTTTTCTATAAATACATTTAGGTCAAAGATAGGTAGGGATGGTGCTAGACCTTCTTTGTTTCGTATCAAAGTTTATGCACCAACATGGGTAGGATTGAATCCAGAGAAATTTTCATTTCTTGCAAATGGAGCCTCTTTACCATCTGCACCTTTAGGTGATAGAGTTTTGCCATACATGGGGCAGGATGTAAAATTTGCTGGTGATAGAATATATCCAGATTATGACATTCAGGTTATAAACGATGAAGATTTTGAAATTAGGGATGCGTTTGAAAGATGGAATAATGCTATATCACAATATTCCAGAGAGGACGGTGTTAGAATAGAGGGTGCAACGTCAGATCCTAATTCTTACACAGGAAGAGTTATAATTGAACAATTGGGAAAGGAAAAGGATGTTATAAAAACGTATGAACTATTTAACGCGTGGCCTGCAATAATTTCACCAGTTTCATTATCATGGTATTCCAAAGATGATATAGAAGAGTTCTTTGTATCATTTAGATATGATTGGTTTGAATCTAAAGGTTCGACAAATTAAAAACAATAGTTTAAGAAACTATACAAAAATATATTGTGAATCAAGGATAAGACGGCTTTCATATACGAGCCTAAAGACATCGTAGTTTTCAGCCTACCAGTCTATAAAGAAAATAAACCTTCTTGAATGAATAACAGGAAGGTTTATTTTTTATAAATATATAAAATAATAATATTTGTTTATGAATGTTTTAGAAAGGTTAATAGAGAGTTTTACTGGAATAGGTAATAAAAAAACAGAGCATAGTGTTAATTATAAAGATCCACAAATAAGTGTTAATAAAGATATAGACGATGGTTCTATAGTTATAACACCAATGACGACAGGTGGATTTTTTAGTAATTATATAGATTTAGAATTCAGAGCCAAGAATGAAGATGAATTAATAACAAAATATCGTGATTTGGCAAGTGAACCTGAATTTGATTATGCCATATCTGAAATTATTAATGAAATAATGGTGATAGATGAGAAAGAAGATCCTGTAAAGATAGATTTAGAAAAAACAGGATTATCAGATAACATTAAAAATAAAATCCAAAAGGAATTTGAAATTATAATCAAACTTTTAAACTTCACGTCAAAGGGTTATGATATAGTTAGACAGTGGTATGTTGATGGTAGATTATTTTATAATATTATCATAGATGAAAAAAATCCTAAAGCAGGAATTCAAGAATTAAGAAATATAGATCCAAGAAAGATACGAAAGATCAAAGAAGTAATAAAGGATGTTGATAATGCTACAGGAGTTGAAGTTATAAAGGGCGAAAAAGATTATTTTATTTTTTCAGATAAAGGAAAGCCATTACACAATGGTTTAAAAATACATCCTGATAGGGTGGTTTTTGTTCATAGTGGTATTAGACATGCAAAAACCAATGCAATAGTTTCACATCTACAAAAAGCTATAAAACGTTTTAATGAATTACGTCTATTAGAAGAATCTGTTATAATTTACAGATTTACAAGGGCTCCACAAAGAAATGTATTTTATGTTGATATAGGCAGTATGCCTCCTGCAAAGGGAGAGTTATATCTAAATCAGATGATTAATGATTTTAGAAATAAAATTACATATGATTCTGAAAATGGGACTATAAGAGAAGATAAGAGATATAAGTCCATGCTTGATGATTATTTCATTCCAAGATGGAATGATAAAAATACTGAAATTGATACCATCGGTGGTAGTCAACTTTCAAATGGCATGGATGATGTTGAAAACTTTAGAAAACAATTTTATTTAGCATTGAACGTTCCTACATCAAGATTAGAATCTGATACTGGATTCAATATGGGTAGGGCTACAGAGATAAGCAGGGAAGAGGTAAAATTTGCAAGATTCTGTACAAGATTACGAGTTAAATTTAGTGATTTGTTCGACGATTTGCTTTCTAAACAGATCATTTTAAAAAATATAATTAGCGAAGAAGATTGGAATGAAATAAAAGATAAAGTTAGATACAAATATAATGTAGATACACATTTTAAAGAATTATTGGATCAAGAAGTTTGGTCTAATAGAATTAGGTTATTGGGTGATATAGAACCATTTACTGTTCGTGGAGAAGCACCAGAAGAATTCCCGTTATTCAATTTAGAATGGGTTAGAAAACATGTTCTTAATATGACAGAAAAGGATATAGAGGATATGGATAAGGGAATGGTTATTGATAAAGCATATTTAGAAAGATATAAAATAGAGCAAGAAGATTCTGTTGAAGAACTCGATGATGAAGATTCAGAAAACAAAAATTTACCAAAGGATGAAGAAGAAAATAAAAAATAATAAACCCGAACATCCACGCTTGTTAAAATTCATATCTAAGTTGAAAAATGATGATCATTCGGATGAATTAATTGATCGTGCAAAAAGTATAATTGCAAATGAATCTATAAGTGATTTGATTATCAATAATAAAATATTACAATTGAAAGAAGTTTTTGAAATGTTGGTTTTAACAAAAATTAATGATTTTATATTTGAAGGAAAACAAGTTGGATCAATATATCATTATACTGATGTAGATAGTGTTCATGACATATTAAATTCAAATTCATTGAGAAGGGGATTTAGAGGAAATATTTCAACTACAAGAGATAAGAACTTTCATAAAAATAGCAATGGAAGAAAAAGGGTTGGTGTTCCAACGCACATTTCATTAGAGTTGGATGGAGATAAATTATCTAACAATCATAAAATATCGCCTAAAAATGATTTGCCAAGTAAATCATCATCTAAAGAAAATGCCGATGATAAAATGAATGGCCGCAATGAAAGAGAAGAGGTTATCAGTAAAGCTGTTGATGATGTAAAAAAATATATAAAAAAGATAAGAATTCATAAACCTTTGAGAGATGATCATGTTCAGAAATTAAAAGTACATGGAATAGAAATAGAGCATGATTATAAATAATGATAAATTATAAATATAATAAAAAGAAGTAATATGCAAAAAGAAATTCTTATAGAAGAGTCTTTAGGTGAGTCTATTAAAAAGGATAATGGAAGATGGTATATAGAAGGTGTATACCTACAAGCCGATGTTAAAAATAGAAATGGACGTTTATATCCAAAGCCTGTACTATCTGAAAGTGTTACAAAATTTCAAAGTGATTATATTGATACCAAAACTGCTGTAGGAGAGACGAACCATCCAAAGGATAGAATTAAGAGCGACTTCAATCAGGCATCTATTAAAATTATATCTCTAAAAGAGGATGGGAATAATTTTATAGGAAAGGCGTTGGTACTTAATAATGATAGAGGAAAAAATCTACAGGCACTTTTAGATGATGATATTAGAATTGGTGTATCATCGAGAGCGTTAGGTTCATTACGTGAAAGTAATGGTGTTAAAATTGTTCAAAATGATTTAGTGATTTATGGAATAGATGTTGTGTCTGATCCATCTGCACCAGATGCGTATGTGTCTGCTGTTATGGAGGAAAGATATGATTGGGTTTTCTGTGATGATGAAAAATGTTATATGCTCATGGAAGAAGCAAAATGCACCATGAAAAATGTAAAAAATAAAGAAGACCGTGAAAAGGCAATAATGGAAAACTGGAACAAGTTTTTGAAAACATTAAAAACAAATGGAAAATTATGAAACACACATATTCAATATCACATATAAATTCGGATGGTAACGAGAAAAAGATAGATGGACTAGTTGGTCATTATAGAAGAACAAGCGGCTTGAAAAAGGATGGAACACATTATGATTATTGGGATTTAGCAAAAAAGGAAAAAATAAAAGAAGGAATGATAGAAAATTTAATAAATGGCAAAATAACATCCTTTAAAAAGGAATATGAGGAAAGGTTATTAACAAAAATAAATAACAATATTTCAAAATTTCCAAAAGAAAAGATTGAAGAGGGCGATTTCGTATTAAAAATTAAACATTCTGATGGCACTATTCAAGATGGATTTAGAGTTCAGGGAACATCGGAGGAAGATGTCCGTTCAAGAATTGGTGCTATTTTAGGAGTTGGTAGCACAGGATTCGAGATTCTTGATATTATTCAGGAGGCTACCATGTCAACATACAGACCAAAATCTGTAATAAACGCTTTAAAAACTGGCGGTTCTATGTTGGCTAAAGACGCTGAAAGAAGATTTAGAAAATTGAGATACAAAAGAGAAAACATCAGAGAATACCTAAGAAGAAAAAGGAAAAAGAGAAAATGAAACTAAATGAGATTTCAAAAGAAACATTAGCCAGTTATGTTAAAAAACGTTCGTCTCAGCTTTCAGATTTATCAAAAGAAGATAGGATTCAGAAAGGTACTAAAGAGACAAATGTAACCAAGCAAAACCCAAAGGCTGACGAACTTAAAGCAAAATTAGCCGCTAAAGGAAGAACTCATGATTATATACCATCTTCAAAATCTGAAAAGGAGGATTACGAATATAAAGGTAAACAATGGGTATCTAAAAAAACTGGTAGAATAGCGAATAAAGAAGTTGGAACGTCTTTGTCCAAGTCTGCTAAAGAAAGGGGTAATGTAAGTCCTAGTAAATATTCACATGCTTTAAAAGGAATTCATCAAGCGTCTGAAAAATTATCTAAAACAGAAGAGCCAAAATCAAAAAATAAAAAGGATTATACATCTAAGATCAAGGCTAAATTATCAGATTTGAGTAAAAAGATTTCTGCTACAACTAAATCAGAAATTGAAAAACGTGGAAAAGCATTGTCACGTGATGTTCAAGCTGTAGGAAAAGGTATTAAAGCTGGCACTGCGGCATATAAAGATAAATCTGCTGAAAGAAAGGAGGAAAGAGCTTTAAAAAATATACAGAAGTCGAGAGATCGTAAGGCATCAATTTTGAAGAAGGAAAGAAAGAAAAGGGATGAATTTGCTAAAAATACATCTCCTGAAAAGGAAGAGCCAAAAAAAGCACCATCTGACACTCCAATAATCAATAATAAAAATGATAGAAGTGGTGATACAAAAAGCAAAGAAAGGCTTGCAAAGTTAAAATTGAAAAAAGAAAAAATTCGTGGAAAATATAAAGTTAAACAGGCTAAAGTAGAGGCCAAAGCTATTTCAAAATATTCTAAAAATATATCAAAACCAAAATCAAAATCTACAACACCGAGAAAAAAGAAAGGGGATACTTTATATAAAAAACTTTCAAAAGCAATAAAAGGAGCTAATCGTGGATTATAGAGATGAAAATCTTGAAAATATCATATCAGATTTATATTCAAATAGTGGAGACGCTGATAATTTTGAAAATGAATTGAAAAGTTATGAACCATTATGGAAAGAGTCAGAAATTGGAAGAATATTATCTGAAATAAGTCAGAAGACGTGAAGGATTCATAAAATTACTAAATATAATAAAAGAGAACATTTAAAAAATAATTTTCAATAATTTTCAATTATGGACGAATTGCAGAAATTAATCGAGAGTTATCTCGAAAAGTTAGAAGAAGATAAACAAGATCTTTTCATAGATATTATAGATAGTGCATTAGATGTGGAAGATGAACTTACTGAAGAGTTCATTGAAAAAATGTTTAATGCGGTTATTAATGAAGAGGTTGAGATTACTTCAGAGTATATAAAGAAAGCCAATGATATGATGAATGGTGTTCCGGCAGAAGGGGAGCCTTCAGATCTTCATAAAAAGTTCAATGAAATGCCTAAAAAGGATCATGATGATAATGAGGAAACTGATAATTCAAATACAAAGATTCCAAATTCAGATGGAGGCGTATCTGTAGATTCTTTTACTAAAAAACTGAATGATAAAGCAAAGGAAAAGATCAAAGATGACAAAGCTATGAAAGTCAAGGAATCTTATGATTTTTCAGAAGATATATCAAAAATTTTCGAAGGTGAAGAATTTTCAGAAGAGCTTAAAGAAAAGGCAGAAACCGTATTAAATGCTGTATTAAAATCTAAATTAGAAGAAGAATCTGAATCTATAGTGCTTGGAATTCTTTCAACTTTATCAGAATTGGCTGAAGAAGAGTTGACAAGTTTCGTTTCTAAATTAGAAGAAAAGATGGAAGATAGAATGGATGCTTTAGCAGAATCTTTTGTAGAGGAGTATGAAGTTGAAATTAAGAATAATCTAAAGGTAGAGCTTGCCGAATCAATTTTAAGTGGTGTTAAAAATCTTCTTATAGAAAATAACATTGAAGTTCCTGAAGGTAAAACAGATCTTTTTGAAAATGTTTTAACTGAAAACGAGGAACTTAATGAGATGCTGAATGAAGAGATGGATAAGGTTTCATCCCTTAAAAAGGAATTATCTACTTTAAAATCTAAATCTATAATTATAACTCTTTCTGAAGGAATGACAGATTTGGAAATTGAAAAATTTGCAAAATTATCTGAGTCTGTAGAATGGAAAGGCGATGAAGATTATAAAAGTAAGTTAGAATTGATCAAAGATACATATTTTAAAACTGCTAAAAAACCCGCTTTGAGTGAAACTGATGAAACCCCATTTGATGATAAAGTAGATTTATCTGAAGATGTTAAGGCATCATTAGATTCTCTAAAGAAAATTATAGGATAAAATTTAGTTAAAACAATAAAATAAAACAATAAATAAAATGGTAGAACAAAATTATAAAAAGTTATTGGATAAATGGTCGTCAGTTCTTGACTATGATGGAGCGGGAAAAATTTTTGATCCTCATAAAAGAATTGTAACTGCCATAATGTGTGAAAACACAGTTAAAGACGGTATGGATAGCGCTAAAGAGTCTCTTAACGAGGCCGCTAACATTCCTAACGCATCTCAGGATCTTACAGGCAATCCATCTGGAACGTTATCACGTTTTGATCCTGTTTTAATTAGTCTTATCAGACGTGCGGCTCCTATGATGATCGCGTTTGATGTTTGTGGTGTTCAGCCGATGAACTCACCTGTTGGACTTGTATTCTCCCTCAAATCTGGTTACGCTAATAGCACTGACGGATTCACGACTGAAGCACTGTTTAACGAAGCTAACACTGCTCATTCTGGTAATACAGGCTTCACAAACGAATCACTTGCTAACGGTGTTTATACCGCTAATAGCTCTGTTAATGACCATATCCTCACAGGTTCAGCAATTTCAACGTATCTTGGTGAAACTGACAACGATTGGCCACAGATGGGATTCAGTATTGAAAAGACAAGCGTTACTGCTAAAACACGTAGATTGAAAGCTGATTACACATACGAACTTCAGACTGATCTCAAGAACGTTAACAACATTGACGCTGAAGCAGAACTTTCTAACATTGTTTCTACAGAAATTCTTCAGGATATCAACCGTGAAGTTATCAGAACCATTTATAACATTGCTAAACCTGGTGGTACTTCAAATACAGGTCTTGTTAATATTGCGGCTACAAGCGGCGATATTGATGGACGTTACTTTGCAGAACGTTGGAGAGGTCTTGTTTACTTAATGCACAAAGACGCTATTAAAATTCAGAAAGATACACGTAGGGGTCAGGGTAATTTCATCATCACTGATGCTGAAACTGCGGCGGCACTTGCTAACATCGGAATCTTGGATTATAGCCTTGTCAACAAACAGGCGGCATTATCAGCTATGCCAGATGAAACTGTAAATACCTATGTTGGTAATCTTGGTAAGATGAAAGTGTTTGTTGATCCTTATGTAGATCTTGGCATCAATTTCTATGTTGTTGGTTATAAGGGAAGTTCACAGTATGACGCTGGTATGTTCTACTGCCCATATGTTCCTCTTCAGAAAATGAGTGTTGTTAATCCATATACTTTCCAGCCTTCGATTGGTTTTAAAACAAGGTATGGAATTCTCGAACATCCATTCTCTAACTCGACGTATGTTGCAGACACGACTGCTGATAAAGCACACAAGAACGCGTATTACAGGGTATCGAACATCTCAAATCTCTAAGATTTGAGGAATCATAAATTGAAAAGCATCTTATAATTAAATAAGATGCTTTTTTTTATTGTATTTTTGATAAAAATTGTTAATTTAGTATATAAAATTCAAATTTTTATTTATGAGTAATGAAGAATTGATAAAGGTTTTTTATGAAATTGTCACAAGCAATGGGAAAAATATTTCTAAAAGGCATAAGAAATCATATTGGGTTAAAAATGGTTTTGAAGATATATATGATTTAATTATTGAAAGGACATCATTTTTAGATACTTCTATAGTAAAAGATATAAAACATAGAATAATTGCGCTTGAAAATAATTTTACTGAACATCCACGTTGTATAACTTGTGGAAAGCCTGTCATGATAGTTGAAAGAAGAAGATATTCTAAATTTTGTTCAAAGGAGTGTTTTTTTAAAGATCCAAATTTTAAAAATAATAAAAAGGAGGCATCAAAACTTGTTGATCATAAGTCTGCTAATGAGAAACGATCTGCGACCATGATCGAGAAGTATGGTGTTCCTTATAATTCACAAAGAAGCAATGTAAAAGAGATACTATCTAAATCTAAAATAAAGGAATCAAATTCTTATGGTTATTCTAAATTGATGTCTTATGATTGGATGTATGAAAATTATATAACGAGGGAAAGAACGTTGGTTGATATTGCTAAAGAATTAAATGTATTTTATGGTACTGTTGGTGATTATTGTTTGATGCATGGATTTGAGATAAGACAGCGTTCAAATTATTCTTTACAAGAAATTGAGGTTGGTGAATTTGTTAATAGTATTGGGTTTGATTATACCTCAGATAGAAAAATTTTGAATGGAAATGAAATTGATATTTTTATATCTGAGAAGAATTTTGGAATAGAGGTTAACGGTCTTTATTGGCATTCATACAATAGATTTGAAACTGCTGATGAAAAGAATAGACATATCGATAAAACGTTGATGGCATTAAATAAAGATGTTCAATTGATACATATTTTTGATTATGAGTGGATCAATAAGATGAACATAGTGAAATCGATTATATCAAATAAATTAAATAAAACTGCCAACAGAATATATGCCAGAAATTGTGTTGTAAAGGAGGTTGATAGTAAAACATCATCTAAATTTTTAGAAGATAATCATATACAAAGTTCGGTTGGTGCTAAAATAAAACTTGGGTTATTTTATGATGAAAATCTTGTTATGTTAATGACATTTGGGTTGCCAAGATTTAACAAAAAATATTCATGGGAGGTTATAAGATTATGTACTATTATTGATACTAATGTTGTAGGAGGGGCATCGAAATTATTTAAACATTTTTTAAATAATTATTATAATGGAGGTGGAATAATATGTTATGCTGATAGGAGATTTGGAGAAGGAGGGGTTTATAATTCGTTAGGCATGGAATATCAGAAATCGACACCGCCAAGTTATAAGTGGACGGATGGGACATGTTTATGGTCAAGAAACAAATTTCAAAAACATAAACTGAAAGATATTTTGAAAATATATGATGATAATTTATCAGAAGCAGAAAACATGTTTAACAATAGAATGAGAAGAATTTGGGATTGTGGTTCTAATATTTTCGTTTATAAATGATAAGTTTTATAAATATATATGAGGAAAGTGTAGTAAAAATAACAATAACAATAACAATTAACTTTTAAAATAAAACTATTATGGATGTCATATTACAAATTTTACAAGATAACGCAGGAACTTTGATTTCTGTTATCACAGCTGGATTGGTTTCATTCGCTGGTGCGTGGGTTCTTAAAGGAAAAAACGCAATGAAAGAATTTGGTGATGTTTTAGATGCGATGATAATTATGGTAGAAGATGATAAGGTATCTAAAGAGGAAATTAGTGTGCTTATGAAGGAGATTAAAGACCTTGTTAGTGTCTTTAAACCAAAAGAAATTGTAGAAAAGGTATCTTCAAAATAAAGTAATTTATATAAGAAGATAAACAAAGGCTTGAAAAATTAATCAAGCCTTTTTATTTATTAAAAATGTCAAATTCATCAAAAAATGTATATAATTTAAATGATTTATCAGGAAGTCATTTTAATCTTAGAATAAATAATTATCCAAATTTAAATTTTACTATTCAAGAAGTAAATTTACCATCGGTTTTTGGAAATCCTGTTGAAAATCCTACGTCTTTAGGATCTATATTTTTTCCATACGATAAATTAAATTATGAAGAGTTAACAGTATCTTTCATCGTAGACGAAAGTTTAAATAATTGGAGAGAAATTTATAACTGGATGAGGGCACTTGCACCTACACACATGTTTTCAAATGATAATCAGTATGAGATTAAAAAAAGCAGTGATGAAGGGTTATATTCAGGTGCAGAGTTATTCATTTTAACCAATTCTTTGAATTTGAATTTAACAGTAAGATTTAAAAATATTTTTCCATTTGCTTTAAGTGGTTTTAATTTTTCTACTAAAGATGATGATGATAGAAAAATATTTTCAGATGTTAAATTTGTTTATGATTATTATGATTTAGAAGTAAACCAAAGATACAATGATTCATACATTGAAAACAATACAATAGATTAACATATGAGACAATATATAGGAATTTTTAATTATTTTTCACAGAGGAAAAAAATGAATTTAATAAAAATGATTTCTTATTCATCAGATATAAATCAGGTCATATCCGATTTACTGTTAAACATGAAACAATATAATAAACTTTCAAAAGATTATCATATAGGGATTTATGAGGATGATGAGAATGGAATCCCCGTAAAAATAGATCATATTTTATTAGATGAAATTATATAATTATTTAACAAATTATTTGGAATATTTGAAAGAATTTATTATATTGAATTATGACGAATTTATAGATAAAATAACGTTAAACAAAAAGACATGAGTGATATTAAAGATATAAAGTCTATAGAAAAGGAATGGGCTGATGATGGTAAGATAGTAATAGAGGATATATCGTGGGAAGTGACGAGAACACCAATGCTCCATTCAAAATATTCAAATAAATTGAATGAAGCATATATAGATTTAAAAAAATATGAGAGTAAATTAAATAAGTATAAAAGACTTAGGGCTGATTGGTTGCTTGGCAGAATGGATAAGGAAATTATGGATAAATTAGGATGGGAGCCAAACAACCATAGAATACTTAAAAGTGAAGTTCCATCATATTTAGAAGCAGAACAGACTTATATAAATATGACTGAAATTATAGAAATGAAAAAAATAAAGATAAAGTTTCTGGAAGAGATCGTGAAAAGGATTAATTCACGATCTTTTGATATTAAAAATATCATAGAGTGGGAGAAATTCAAAAACGGAGTAGTGTAGACGTAAAAATATACAAGAAAGATGAAACATATCTTTATATAGATGCGGAAAGATCGGTGTTAAGAGATCTGTCCGATAGATATAAATTTCTGATAAAAAATCATCAATTTCATCCCAAAGTTAAATTCGGACTTTGGGATGGTTATATTAGGTTGTTCAAACTAAATGAACAGACAGTATATCTTGGTCTTTTGAGGGATATCATAAATTGTTGTAAACAAAATAACTTAACATACGAAATTCTTTTTAATATAACAACATTGTATGATGAGGATAAAATAAATGAGGTGCTGAATAATTATGTGGAACCCGAATACACGTTTGATAATGGACGTGAATATCAAAAAGAGGCATTTATACATGGTGTAAAGAATATAAGGTCTATCATGACTTCTGCGACCGCCAGTGGAAAGTCCATGATTTTATTTTTATTATCTGTTTATTATTATATGATTGGAAAAAATGTCATAATAATAGTTCCATCCAGTTATTTGGTTGAACAGATGTATAACGATTTTATAGAATATTTCAAAGGTGATAAAAATGAGTTTGCATCTACAATAGAAAGAATACATTCAAAGGTAAAGAGTTCTGAATCTAATAAAAAAGGCAAAATAGTTATAACTACATGGCAAAGTGCTAAAAATAAATCTGAAGAATGGTTTGATAAATTTGATGTGCTTTTAGGGGATGAAGTACATGAATGGGAGGCAAAATCATTAACTGATATAATTGATAATTCCAAGAAAATTGGGATTAGGCATGGATTTACAGGCACTTTAAAAGATAAAGATGAATCAAATACTGATTCTATGGCTTTAATGGGAATGTTTGGAAGTATTAAATCTATTTCAAAAACATATCAACTTCAAAAAGATGGTGTATTACCAGATTCTATGATACATTGTTATAATCTTGTTTATAAAGATAAATCAATAAAATCTAAATTCTTTAAAAATAAAAAAATGCCAGATGGAAGTTTAAAACGTGTTCCACTTTCATGGGATAAAGAATGTAAAGAGTTATTTAATATAGATATTAGAACTAAATTTATAATAAATATTATTCTTTCTGAAAAGGGCAATTCTTTGGTGATGTTCAATTTTAAGGAAGAACAGGGGAAATATTTATATAATGAATTGAAGAAACTTTCATTTAATAAAGAGATATTTTATATAGATGGTGATGTGTCGGTAGAGGAAAGGAAAAAAATTATAAAATATGTAGAAGATAATGAAGATTGTATTTTAATAACATCCTACGGAACCTTTAAAAGGGGTGTCAATGTTAAAAATATTATGAATCTGTTTTTTCCAGTTGGATTTAAATCATCTACAACAACATTACAAAGCATAGGCAGGGGATTGAGATCACATAAAAATAAAAAAAGCATAAATGTTTTTGATTTTGGTGATAATGTAACAGGATCTAATTATACATATCAACATTTTAAAAAAAGAATTGAGTTATATAAAAGAGAAAGGCATAGTATAAAAATCAATTCTTATGAATTGATTAATGGCAAATTCATAAAAAAACTAAATGGGCAATGATAAAAATTATTACATAGATAAGGAAGAATTATACAACACAGTTAAAAAATATAAGGAAACTGGTTGCAAGATTTCTTATGAAAGGATAGGAAAATATATTTTAGATATATCAACAGCTATTGCATCAAATTATAAGTATAATAGATATCCTTTTTTGGAAGAGATGATAGGTGACGCAATAGTTGATTGTATAAAAGGGATTGATAAAATAGATTTAGATAACAAATCTAAAAATATATACTCTTATTTTACTGTTACAGTGTGGAGGGCTTTTTGGAGACGCATAGCAAATGAAAAAACTAATTTATATGTCAAATTCAAATATCAATTAGATAATCAGCACATGGATAATTTAACATCTTCAAATGAGGAGATTGTTGTTGGAAATGTTGGTGATTTTCATAAGATGATAGAATTTGTAAATGAGTATGAACATAATAAGAACAAGAAGAAAAAATGAAAAAGGATTTTTTAGGTGTTGTTTATATTTTCTTTGGAATTATAATCGGATTTCTTTTAGTCGATTATAGTTTTAATTTTTTTGATGTAATTCATCCAATTGAAACAAATGGTTTGGAATTGACCAATATTTTTTTTATATTATTCTCGTTGGTTTTTTCAGGAGTAATGTCATTTGGCGTGACATTACATGGATTTTATTTAATATTTAACTATGGCGGTGATAATGATGAAAATAATTTTAAAATGTAGCTGTGGCAATGAGAATCCTGAGCAAATTATAGAATGCAAAGATGGATTGAATTATTATAGAATTAAATGTAATAATTGCGATTTGGAGGGAGAAGAATCACCTATACAAAATAGGGCTTTTGAAAATTTTGTGGTAGCGTCAATAATGGAAAAATTTGGCTATACTGTGGATGATATAGAAACGCTGAAAAATGAATTGGAAAGAAAGGAAATTGAATTTGACGATCTTCAAGATGAATATTATTCTAAAGGAAAGGAATTATCAACATTAGAAGATGAAATTCACGAACTTGGTTATATTATAGAAAAGTTAAGAAATATATGAAAAAAATAGCCTTACTAACAGATTTGCATTTTGGGGCAATGAACGACTCCGATATAATGCTAAACCATCAAAGACAGTTTTTTGATGGTTGTTTTTTTCCTTATATGAAGGAACATAATATAGATACAATAGTGTCACTTGGAGACACATTTCATAAAAGAAAAAATATAAATTTTAATACACTTAAAAAATGTAGAGAATTCTTTTTTGATGTCATTATAGATAATAATTATAAGTTTTATGATATAATAGGAAATCATAATTTGTATTTTAAAAATGTTAATGATGTAAATTCTCCTGAACTTCTGTTCAGCAATTATGAAAATATTAATATAATTTCAGATGCTAAAGAAGTAAAATTTGGCAATTTAAATGTGTTGATGCTTCCTTGGATTAATAAAGACAACAATAAAAAATGTTTTGACGCTATTAAAAGGACTAAATCAGATTATTTATTTGGGCATTTCGAGGTTTCTGGAGTAGAACTATATAAGGGCGCTACATTCAAATGTGGAACAGACATAAATGTTTTTAAAAAGTTTGAAATGGTATTTAGTGGACATTATCATATTAAAACTAAAATAGGAAATTTTTTCTATATAGGCACTCCGTATGATATGGATATGGCTGATTGTGATCATGAGAAAGGATTTTATATTTTAGACACAGATACAAAATCTTTGGAATTTATTAAAAATCCATATACACTTTTTTCTAAAATTGAATATGATGATGAAAAAATAGAATTAACATCTTTAAAAAATAAGATAGTTAAAATTATTTTAAATAAACAACCTGATTTTAAGAAGTATGATAAATTTATTTCTTCTTTAAAGGAAATGGCTCTTGAACTTAGAATAGATGAAAGATATCTTTTGAAAAGTGCTGACGATGATACAACAGAAGAATTTGATTTAGAGTCTACAGATTTCTTGGGTCTTTTGAATTTATATATAAATGATGTTTATGATTCTGCCGAAGATCAAAAAGATGATCTTATAGAAATATTAACAGAAGTATATAAATCTGCAAAGGAAATTCAAACGGAGAAAGGTAAATGGTAATATTTGAACGAATTATTATAAAAAATTTTTACAAAGTTGGAAATTCTCCCATAGAAATAAATTTAAATAGTCATAAAAATACCATTGTATATGGTAAAAACGGTTCAGGAAAAAGTTCTTTGTTTCTGGAAAGCATAAATTTTGTTTTGTTTGGAAAGGCTTTTAGAAAGATAACAAAACAAAAAATGGTCAATTCTATTAATAAAAAAGATACATTGGTTGTTTTAGAGTTGACTAAAGGAAAGGATTCTTATAAGATAGAGCGTGGAATTTCACCAAATATTTTTAAGCTATATATAAAAAGGGGTGAAGAGTATGAATTAATACCAGAAATGAGTTCTTCTGATTATCAGAAATTTTTAGAAAATACTATAATAGGTTGTGATCAGAAAACATTTTCACAAGTACAGCTTTTAGGATCAGCAAATCATGAGCCGTTTATGTCATTATCTGCTGAAAAAAGAAGAGCTTTTATAGAATCTTTATTGGATTTAGAGATTGTAAAATACATGAATGATGTTGCAAAATTAAAGATAAAAACTTTAAAAACAAACATTGTAAATTTAGAACACGTCAAAGAAAAACATGAATTAAATATCAAATCTTATAATGATTTTATAAACACACAAAAGATTGAAAAGAAAAGATTTGAAGATGGTGAAGAGGATAGGATAAACAAAATTAAGACTGATGTTGATGAACTTGAAAATAAAAAACTGAAAATAGCGTCATCTATCGATAAGGAAAAGTTGAATCAATGTCATATAAAAATTGAAGAATACAAGAGAGAACATGAAAAACTTAAAAATAAAAAATATCTTCTTAAAAATAATAATGAAGAATTAAAACAAAAAATAGAATTTTTCAAGACTACCGATATATGTCCAACGTGCAATTCAACATTGGGAGATGAACAGAGGAACATATCTATAAATGGAATGCTTGTTAAGATTTCTGAAAACGATTCTACTTTAACTAAAATAAATTCTGCTATTGAAAAATATGAGGATTTTATAACAAGAGTTAGTAATTATATTAAAAAGGCTGAAAACGTAGAACGTGATATACTTTTAATAGATAGAGAGATAAAGACAAAAAAAGATTCTTTAAATAAAACTAAACAGAATCATGAAGGTATAATTTCAGAATATGAGGATAAAGTTGCTAAAGAGAAGGAAGAACTTTCAAAGCTTATTGAAAAATATGAAAAATTAATTTATAAAAAAAGATTGCACGATGAATCAATTAAAATATTGAAAGATGATGGAATAAAGGCAACTATAATAAAAAAATATATACCTTTATTTAATAATTTAATAAATAAATATTTGGAAAGTTTAGGATTATTTGTTAAATTTACGTTGGATGAAAATTTTAATGAATCAGTAAAATCCCGTCATCTTGACGATTATACTTATTTCAGTTTTAGTGAAGGACAGAAGAGAAGAATTGATCTTGCGATTCTATTTGTATTCATGGAAATAGCAAGAAAGAGAACCGGAATAGATATAAATCTTATAATATTTGATGAAATTTTAGAAAGGGTTGATGATGAAGGCGCTGAATTGTTTATGAAAATATTAAGATCATTTAAGGATAATAATTTTATAATCATTTCACATAATGAAAATGTGATTGAAAGTTTCAATAGTAGAGATGATAGAATTGTAGAAATATCTTTAAGTGGTGAATTTACTAAATTAGTTACTATATGAATGAAAAAATATATGAGATGGGTGTCACATTTGGCCCTGTTAAAGATGGTAGCGGAAGGATTATTCATCACGGAACTGATAGAATCGGAGATAGAATAATATTTTCAAGTCTTATACAGATGTTGTGCGAACAAAGAGGATATGACGCGATTGTAGATTTAGATGTGGATGGTAGAAATTGGTTTTTTGATAAAAATCCGTTTATTGTAAGAGGAGCAAAAGCCAAATCAACCATTCCTTTGCAAATATTTGCAGATAAATCAACTTTCCATAATAGCCTTAGAAATTTGCCTGTTTTTATGAGTGTTGCAGATAAATTTTGTAGTTATTTTGGTCTTGATTGTACTATAAGACATCCGAGATTATATACATATGAAGATTCTGAAAGGAATCCAAGAAAGATAATTGTAACTACACAAGGAAGGCTACAAGGCCATATGATGGGGGAAAGTGCTGATAGGGTGCTTTCAGATGAAATAATAGATCAGATCCTTAGAAATTATAAAAATTATGATATTTATCAGATTGGAACGACTAATGATAAAAAGGTAAATGGAAATAATGTAACAGATTTGAGGGGAATTCCAATTTGGGATGTTGTTAAACACGTTTCAGAGAGTAGCACATATATAGGTGTCAATACTGGAATAATGTGGATATCAGCGGCATTTCCACATATTAATAAAAAAATAGTTCTTTGTGAATATTCTCAAGAGAGTTTAAAATATTATATACCATCCAGCACAAATCATCATCATTCACAATGGAATGAAATCGGATTTCAATATTTTAATAAGTTCGATAGAGATATCGGTGTAACTTTTAGTTATAAAAAAATATGAAGTTTAAAGTTTATAATAAAATATTTTGAACAATAGAAATAATCTGATATGTAAAAGTATATCTTCCAAACGTCAAAATTAATGGAAGATAAAGAGTAAAAGAATAAAGAATTATGAATCTTAAATTAAATTCTGCAACAAAAGAAGTCGGTAGAATAAGAGTTCCTGTTCAAGACGTCTCATCATATCATGAATTTAATGAAAGCGATGGTGGGTTAAGAATGTCAGAATATGAATTGATGCTGATTTCATGGGCAGACAAGGCATTCAAAGAGCTAAAACATTTAAAAAATTCACGTGCTACTGAATTGGTCGAAGAATATGAGGATGTCATGTCTGATGTATTAAACGATATTGAAAATAGGACATTACCAGAAAAATATAGGGTTCTTACAACTTATTCTGGCAAATCTTATCTTGTAACAGAAACTATAGAAGAGATAGAAAATCAGATGCATGAAATTCATGAGGAAATGAGACTTGGATTACGCGGTGGATTTGGTAGAGGTTTGTATGAAAATTGAGACTGTAATTACTAAAGAGGGTAAAATATATCCAAAATTTCAGGCAGAGGGGAACGCATCGCAATTTTCTATACCTTATGCAAAACATGTTTGTAAAGGGGAAGGTGTTGATATTGGGTGTGGGGCCAATAAAGATTGGTGGTTTCCAAATGCAACTCCAATTGATATAGATCTTGAGGATGAATATCATGCTATGAATTTACCAAATATTGACTATGATTATATCTATAGCAGTCATTGTTTGGAACATTTAACAATGTGGCATGATGCCGTTGAATATTGGACAACTTGTTTGAAGTCTTATGGTGTATTATTTTTGTATTTACCAGATTATAGTCAAACCTATTGGAGACCTTGGAATAATAGAAAACATAAAAGTATTATATTCCTTTACATAATCAATATACAAATATGTACAAATGTGGATTTTTATAAATATAATATGAAATTAAG
>JGI10211J34971_10000775_pt1 | contig 26615 bp, 10 predicted proteins | sample Etolagsediment_FD_34971 | JGI IMG/M metagenome (IMG submission 34971)
GGCTTTTTCGCCGATGCCCGAGCCGCTGACCGAGGCCGTGCATATCTAAAAGGTCAAGGGCAGACAGGAATATCACATGTTTTATGAAACTAGGCCCGAAGGCGAGAAAATGCGTCGCTACGGTCTGGCGATGGCTCCCAATCTGCTCGGCCTGTGGAGCCGCGTGGCGGACGACTATGCAATCGGGGACAAGCTGGTCTTTGGCAATCCGGCGGACCGATGGACGGACGAGGTTTCGCACGGTGAAATGATACGGACGGGCTACAACCAGAAGCTCGAATACGACCCGGCGGATGGGCGGTTCCTGATTCAGGGGATGCGCTCGAAAGAGCACGTGGGCGAATATCGACGACTGGGCTGGCGACTGGGTATCATCAAGCCCTTCTACAACGAGTGTGGAGAATAGACCGATGTATCTGATGTCCATTTTCGTGCGAGCGAGCGGTGGGATTGGGTTTGTTTGGGTTTGTTTTGGCGGAGTCTGCAAAGTCGTTTGTTTTCATAATACTTTGTTAAAGCTGAGGTTAAGTTCATTTGAGTATCCAGTAAATTGGCTTTGTTTTGCATAATTTGGCAAATTTTTGCCAAATAGTTTGTGAGTTAATGAGTGAATGGGTAAATGAGTGAATTGTAATAGATTGTTGGTCGTTCATTAGTCCTTAATATGCCTGAATATACGAATAAATTTGACTTGGGCGGCTTGCCCAATTCGTGCGGTTCTCCGTTAAATCTGCCATCTCTATGGCGGTTGGTATTATACCAAATTTCAAACAAAAGTCAATAAGAAAGTTGGCCAGAGAAAGTCTTTGTTTGCACCGGCAATTATGGTATAATACGAGGTTAGGTGAAGATAGTATGTCTTATGTTTCTGCCGCACCACACCGAGAAAGGCTGGTTTTTGGGGTGAGTATGATGTGTCGCAGACCAATCTTAGCACTTCCGGTAATCGTTTTGATGTTCCTCGTGCCCTATGCTGCAGGTATGCCAATACAAGTCGATATAGGCAATGGACAGGTCAAGGCCGGCTGGACGGCGATGACCGGCTCGAATGGGAATGACGGGGTGGTTACCGTGGATGGCGTGACTTTCACCGCCACTTGCTATCTGGCGGGCGACGAAAAGTGGCGGGTGTATACGGGCGGCGACCTCGGCAGGGACTATTTCGACTGCGACAACGGCTACGGCAATCCCAACGGCAGTATAATCCTGACAATAAGCAACCTGCCCGCCGGCAACTATTCATTCACTTCCTATCACAACAACGCCGAGCCAACGTACCGCTGCCCACTGGATATTAGCGTGAGCGGCAGCGACGTGTCGTACTCGACCTCCGCCACCAATGTCATTGTCACCCAAAATACCGTGGATGATAATATCGGCAGCGGTACCGTCGAGTTCATCACAACAGGTACTGCCGATGTGGTCATTACTTTTATGCCGACGTGTAGTGCAAGACCGGACGGAATGATGTGCCTGAACGGATTTGTACTTGACCAGTCAGTACCTGTTGCTCAGTTTGCGCAGGCGGTTTCGGGCGCTCTCGAAAGCGTCGTAACCGCTGATATTGAAGTGACGCTCTCCGATGCCGAGACCGAAACAGTCACCGTCAGCTATGCAGTAACCGGAGGTACTGCAATCGGCGGCGGGACCGACTACACAATTGCAGCAAGCCCGCTGACGTTCCTTTCCGGCCAGACCAGTCGGCCCATACAACTGACAATTAACGATGACGGCGCTCCTGAAGAGAATGAGACAATCGAGGTGAGGCTTACCGGCGTGACCGGAGGCGACGTGAGCCTCGGCGGCCTGACACAGCATACCTATACCATCATCGACCCGCGACCCGATGTTGGTTTCGACGCACCAACCAGCATAGCCGATGAAAACGATACACCGGCAACAGTCGGCGTCAGCCTTTCCCACGCTTCGAGCGAAACCATCACCGTCAACTACAGTGTCACCGGCGGCACGGCGACCGGCGGCGGCGGCGATTACACGCTCACCGACGGCATGCTCACCTTTGACCCTTGCGATACTGCTGAAACCATCAGCATAACGATAGTTGACGACCCTAATATCGAGGGGCCCGAGACAATCCAACTGACCCTCTCGGCGCCCAACAACGCAAAGCTGTCGGATATCGCGCAGCACACGTTCACCATCAACGACGACGAGCTCGGTTCGACCCTCATCAATTCCTTAGGAATGGAATTTGTCCTCGTGATGCCCGGCACTTTCACAATGGGGGATGGCGACGGGCACAGAATTGAAGACACCGGCAACCTGGACTACGACGAGCAGCCCGCACACCTGGTCACAATAACCAAGCCATTCTATTTCCTGAAAAACAAGGTCAACAGCACCCATTATCAACTTGCCGTCCCCAGCGGCGATGCAAACGACGTGAGCTGGGATGATGCCAACTCCTTCGCCGCCTGGCTGACGCAGCAGGATGGAAGACAATACAACCTGCCCACCGAGGCGCAGTGGGAATATGTTTATGAAAGCCCCGGCGACGTCCAGAACATGACCGGAAGAGAATGGATGCGGGATTGGCACGCCGAGTACCCGCACAGCCCCGTTACGGACCCGGTGGGACCGGCCAACGGAATAATCAAGGTCATTCGCAACGATGGTTTCAACCGCTGGTCCCTGCCGACAAATGCAAGATACCAGCCTCTTGAGCTTCCCGAGGCTGGCCCATGCGCATTTCGTCTGGTCTTCGAGCATGACCCGCCCGAGCAAACGCATGTCTTGCCCGAGCCGTTCTGCCAGGCCGCAGTCAAGCAGAGCACGGCCCCGGCGCTGCAGGGGCCCGACCCGGACGTCCCATACTTTACTGTGCGTTTCTCCATGCCCATCCCGCCGGACAATTCCACCGCCGGCCTTGCATCAATGCTGGGCTGCGACCCGATAGTGACAGCCCATAATCATTCTCCCGGCTTCGAGGTGCTGCCCAACGGCGACGCCCTGGCAGTATGGTTCACCGGCGGCGGCGAGTCCGGCCCGGAAGTCAGATTCTGTCAGGCCCGCCTGCGATACGGCAGCGACCAGTGGGACATGCCCGAAATACTCTACGACATGAAACGGATGAACGATACCAGCGGCATGCTGTGGACAGAAGACGACGGTGCCATCCGCTTCTTCGGCGGCGGCCGCATTGCAAATTCGGATCGTCGTCCCTTCGTTATGGCACTCTCAAACGACAACGGATTGACATGGAGCCTAAAGCGTCCGTATTTTCCGGGTCCGGTTGTCAATTATCAAGCTCAACCCTGCCAGAACGCATGGCGACAGGACCAAAATACTATTTATACCGTTACAGATGGTGAGAATCCAAGCGGTACGAGTATAGTCTGGCGAAGCACCGACAATGGTGTCACCTGGTATGATATGGGCGGCAGAACAAACGGCCGCCACTCGACTATCGTGCCGATAGGCAGCTCAGGGGAACTGCTGTCCTACGGCGGAAAGAACAGCGATATAAGCGGCTGGATGCCTTGGAACAAGTCCTATGACTGGGGCGCGACCTGGCCTGACGAAGGGCCCGCACCATTTGCGGTTCTCAACGGAAATCAACGGCCTTGTATGGAGCGGCTCGCCAACGGCAAGCTCGTTTTTGTGGGAGACTGTCAGAGAAGGGGCGACAATTATCAACCGCCAGGATGGACGCACGGCTATGGTGCATTTATCGCAATCTCGGATAACAATGGGGCGGACTGGCACTTCAAGAAGTTCCCCGTAACACTGCCCCATGAATCCGACCGCGACTACGGCACCATCGGCTATTCGACAATCCGTCAGGCGCCGAGCGGAGTTCTCCATATCTTGACAACCATGACGCATCCGTGCCTGCATTACGAGCTCAATGAGGCATGGATTCACTCGGCCGAAGGTGACATCCCACCTGAGACCACCGGCGGGACCGTGAGCGACTATAATGAGCACTATCCGGGCGGCGCACTCAAAGCACAATGGAGCGCCCGCACCTGCCCGAACGGCCGGTATCTGCTGCACGGTACATCGACCTCGTATTATCAAGACGGCACAAAGGAGCACGAGGCAACATACGTCAACGGCACGAAAACAGGCATCGAGACATTCTACGGCCCCGACGGAACGAAAATCTGGGGCTGGAACCACGATGACACAAACGATATCAGTACGTGGACGCATTACTGGTCCAACGGCCACAAGAGAATTGAATCGGGATGGAACAGCTACCCGACGCCAAGGGACCTGCCTTCACGTCACTTCAGCGGCTTCGTTGCGGACGGCAATTCCTACCACTGGAGTCTGTGTGGTCAGGCCGAAAAAGCATACGTTTTCTCCGACGGCTCTTACGCGGGCGAAACTTCTCTGCCACCGGACCAGGGAACTATCACCGCTGACATCACAGGCGACTGCGTGGTAAATGAAAAAGACCTGCGACTTCTCGCGCTCGACTGGTTGAAGGCCGGATATTACATACCAACCACCGAGCCCAACAGCGATGAGCTTCTGCTGCACTTTATGTTCGAAGATTCTTCCGGTCCCGGGGTTACCGACAGCAGCGGCAAAGGCCTCTACGGTTATTTCTTCATCGATGTTGACTGGACCGGCGGAGATGTTAGCACCCGCACCGAGGCCGGAAGAACCGGAAACTCCTTCCATTTCTGGCCCGGCGTGGGAACCGCCGGAATATGGCTCGATCCTGCAATCTTCACAGGCGGTGGCATCACTCAGGAAATAACGGTCGCGGCTTGGATCAGGAACGCCCACGTGGGTGAGACTCCCGACAGCGGCTCATTCATGTGGGAGTTCAGGCAGTGGGACGGAATGTCTACTGCCGGTGGGCCACGCGTACTGGCGGTAGAAACTACAGACCGCAACGGTAATTTTGTCTTCCACGACGACGGCCAGAGCACTTCTTACGGAGTGGACTGGTCGGGCCACACCGAATGGACCCACTATGCGTTTGTAAGGGACGCCGGCAACCTGCGCATCTACGTAAACGGCTGGCCGGAATCAGAGGGCAACTCCAGCGGCAGCGCAATGGCTACCCCGGGCCTGTTGTATCTGGGCGTATCGGCCGACCGGGCCCCCGGAAACACTAGCGGTTTGCACGATGGATTCACGGGCAATATGGACGACTTCAAAATCTACGGTTACGCCCTTTCAGAAAGCGAAATCCTCAACGTTGTAAATGACGGCGGTGATGCGTACGTGCCCATAGATTCGCTCGCCGATCTGTACGAGGACGGCCAAATTGATTTCAAAGACTTGGCCGTAATGGGCTCAGAGTGGCAACAGGGGATCTGAAACTGCCGCACCGAAGGACTCTCCTATTTAGACTACTCGTTCAGGAGTACCTTCGAGACGCCCCTTATCTTCACCGGTCCAAGCAGTCCTGACGGGTGAGAATACTCTTCGTTAGAAAGATAATTCTTCAAAATATTAACCACGTCGACCCTCAGTTCATTTGGTCCCCGCTTTAAATGCCCCGTTATATCTACCCTGTACGGAGGATACCAGCTTACGCCGACCCTCTTGCCGTTCAACCATACTTCCGCCACTTCATATACCTTGCCGAAATCAAGCTCTACCAGCAAATCATCTCTCAACATTTCCGAACTAACATCAAACGCAATCCGATAATTAGCCGTACCGCTGTAGTTGCGAACCTCGCTTATCTGTCTCCACGACCTTAACTTATCAAGTTTCATCTCTGCTTTGCCTTTAACTCCGACCCCGTCACTGTCGCTCGCATATAGCGTCCATCCGTCATCGAGATGAATTTCGGCCGGCAACTTCGCCTTCGGATTTCTGACACTCCCATCAGATAAGAGTACCTTGCACCTTTTGTTTCCTGAAATCAGTGCATATAATCTTCCATCCTCATCCCTTATTATATCTCCACCTTCACACTTTTCGGCACGAAGTGCTTCCTCACCTTTTACAAATACGACTACAGCCGATTCAAGATGTCCCAGCCGTACCTTCACTCGCACCTTTCCGTCGCAAACCCTCCATTGGCCGCAGACAATTTTCTTCCCCGTGTCCGCATCCCATATCTCAGGGACAAGCCCTGTCTCACTGAATTCCACCTCCCCATTGAACTCTTTACCACAATTCATAAGGAAATAAACCTCCGCCCCTTCGACCCGCCTGTGAAGGTAAGTGAGTATTGCATCCTCAGGATACCATCTGACAGAACGGCCCTTCTTAAGAACCTGCTTCCATCCTTCCTGTCGTCCGTCGACCATCCTTCCCTCCCGCCGCGCCTTTTCAATACTTTTTATAAGCCCGTTAACTATCCCTCCCCTATGTTCCCTGAACACCGTCCACTTCTCAGGTTCGACCCCGCAATATGTCACTCTCACGCCCCTGTTTATCATCTGGTCAATCTTGTCTGCCTCTTTAAGCATTTTTATGTCACCCAAAAGACACAGGTTCTTGACCTCATACCGATTATCATCGCTTTCCCATATCCTGCAAAAAGTATAAGTACTCGCAGCATCTATGCAATTTATCGCCGAAACCGGCTGCTGCTCTGTTCGCTTGTTATGGGGCCCGTCCGCCGGACTGCTTTCGACAGGATAAACAAGGCAGTCGGCCACCGGCCAGCCCGATTGAAGTACCCATTGAATTCGCCTCGACCACGCACAGTATTGCTGCATATACCTGTACCACGGAACGTTACGATTCAAATGTATCTCCGCATACATCCGCCACCCCGGCAAAGGCACTCCCTCCGGCGAGTACCCGAAGCTGTGGAGCTGTACCCGGTTGATTCCGCGAGCATAATGAGCGTTACTGAACCACCGCAGCATCGCAGGATTTGTCTCCCACGACCCTCGAGGCTCATCGAGCCCATATCCTTTTTGTTCGTCACCAGGAACAGGATAAATCAAGTTGTGAATATGCCTGCTCATAAAGGTCATGCCCTCCACTGAGGCCATCGGCTTGCCAAGCGTGTGAGAAACCCAGACCGCCTCGGGGAAATAGACGCCCTCTTCTATCTCTGGAACATCACAATTACTGTACGCTTCGAACAAATCCCTGCTCAATCCCCTTCCATAAGCCTGTGGACGGTGACATAAACCGTGCGCGTTGAGGATCTTTCTCGCGTTGATGTAAAAATTTTCCATCACAAGTTGCTGCTGCGTCCTCTCTACATCAGCCATAATCTTTTCACGCTCATCTCCATATCCTGCTAAGGCATACATTCGCGGGAGGAGTTCATACCCATGCAGATTCGCAAACATCTCATCCATCCCCGGCGTCCAGTACGGCCCGCCGTCATACTCCCAACTGTCAGACGCAACCTCCGTCAACGTTGTGCCGAAATACTTTCCAAGCTTCGGCCCGATTCGCTCGAACAAATAATCGAGATGAAACTTTATTGCCTCTTTGGACCCCGGGTCAGCGGGCCAGCCGTAAGCCTTGTCAAGACCACCACCGTAGCCCAGCCAAAATACACAGATAAGCCACTTTCCCTCCGGGGCCTTCCAGAAAAGTCCCCCTTCTTTACCACCGGCAATTCTCACGCGGTCCCTAAGGTCAATAAAACTGTCAGCCAGTATGCTCTTTTCATTTCCATCTTGTAGCCGCCATGCAAGAACCTTTGCATCCAGAGGCACACTTACTTTCACCTCTTTACCGATTTCCTTCGGACCTTCTACTATAGTGACTTTCGAGGCCAGCTTTCGTGTCCGGTATTTATCCGTTATCCATGTTCCCCCCGGAGGCCAGCCCATCCCCATATTGATAGCAAGCTTAAAACCATAGCGCTGGGCCACTGAACAGGCATGCTCAAGAACTTCCATGAATTCTTCAGACAGATACTCCAGCCGCTTATGACCGGCCAACGCAAGCTCCTTATCAACAACCTCTTTCTTACGCCACCACGCAAACTCAACAAAACGAAGCTCCGCCCCCGCAATCCCGACAGAGACCATCTCTTTGATTTCTCGCTCCATCTCTTCGGCCGTGATGGCATTATCAAAACAGAACCAGTAAACCCACGGCCCCGCCTCCATCGGCGGCTTCCGGAACCCCTTGCGAAGCCCCGCAATATCAACCGCTCGATAAGAATAATCCGTCTTTGAAGAGTGCTGTTTCCAATTCTCTGACGCGAGGAATGCTTTCCATTTGTTTTCCAGCATATCTTTGTCTGCGTGGCCCGTATGAATCAAAATGCGGTATTGCAACGTCACGGTTTTTCCGGCTGGCAAAGTATATGGATTGTGGAACAGTATGGCCGGGCTAAAATACGGCATCGAGCCTGAAAGCCACCAGCTCGATGGGTGTCGTGGATTGTCCGGATGGTCGAAAATGGTCACGCCGGCGAATCTACCGTCTGCGATGTTGCCGCTGAAGTCCACCCAGCGGGCTTTGCTGCCACGGCTCTCTGGCTCCAGAGGCCCTTCGCTGCCGAGGAATTGCCAGTTTTTTGTGTTCTCTGCCATACGGAGCGAAAGTCCTGCGTAACCACCGTATGACTTGCCATTTTCCTCACCGGGGATGGGAGTACGGTCGAGCAGCACATCGTTATCGCCGGCGGTGAAAATGCTGAGCCAGTCTATGTAATAACAGCCGTCCTCGTCCGGTGCACTAACAACAAGGATTCGTTTCTCGGTGAGCACGGCGGGTTTTTTCGAAGGGTGGTAACTAATGGACATTTCAATTTGGGCTGAGTAATCCGTGCCAAGTTTGGTTTTCACATCGATAACTTCAGTTTGTCCTTCCGGCAGCTCCGGGTCCCAGTAATTAAGGCCATTGATGTATTTCCACGAGAACCATAATGCCCTGTGCCAGGGATGGTCTGCCGGCCTGAGCCAGGTCAGTTCTGTGCCGTCGGTAAGAGACAACGGGTGAAAGTAGGGCCGGCCCTCTTGCTTTCTATAATTGAGCTGCCAGACAGTTCGCTTTGAGTTGAGCAGCGCAATTGAGTTATCTGTTTGCCGCCAACTGTAGCTGGATTTTCCCTCACCCTGTTCGGACAAAGCGAACTGACAGCCCAGCAATAATAATGGGACGCCAACAAGAGTTACCGTCCAGCCGATGGTCTTAGTAGTGCAGCTCATTTACCTGTTCCTTTATCATTCTTTCAAGCCGGTGAAATCGACTTCAAGCTTTTCATTCTCCTTGAGCATCTCATCCCAGGTTACCATGGTATTTCTTTGGGCCGCTTGACGCCCCAGGATGGTTGTCAGCGTGCTATTTACGCTTGATTGCACTGTCGGATTATCATACATTCCACCCACAATACTGTTATAGAATCTATCCAGGTTTCGCTTTATACCCTCGACATACAGGTTCGTCACTTGTCCACCTCGATACGCTTTTTTAATCCCGTGAGTCCATGCCTTGCCCTCATAATTAGCTTCAAGATAGCCCTGGGGGCCGTAAGCAAAACAGCCACAACTGAAACCCTTTGTGTTCCTCAGATGCTCCCCCCGGTGATTCATTATCAGCCCATTCTCAAACTGGTAGGTGAGCGAATAGACATAGGCGGTATCGCCATGGGCGTCGGATTTTCCCATCCTCGAACACCCCATTGCACTAAGCGGCCTCTTTCCCGCAATCCACAAGACGGCATCAATGGCATGAATATCAGCATTGACGACCATCCCGCCGCCAAGATTGACATCGTTGACCCAGACCAGATGTCTCAGTCTGCTTTCAATGGTCTCACTTTTGAGTGGGTCCCTGAAGCCGTCGTCGGTATAGAATGAACTCGCCATGGCAACCGGGCCGATATCCCCCTTATGAACGCGCTTGACGGCTTCGATGATGAACGGGTCCGTAGGCATCTGAAAATCAACCAGGAAAACCTTCTTCGTTTTCGTGGCTTTCTTGCCCATTTCCGCGACTGTCAAACATCCGGGCACATCGCAGGCAACCGGCTTTGCAAGATATACATGACAGCCCGCATTGACAGCGGCAGTTACATGCTCTGGGAAACAATACGGCGGCGTCTCACAAAATGCGGCATCTACCTTGCTGTCGATAAGTTTCTGGTAACCGGATAGACCGCTGAACCGCCGCTTTTGAGCAACCTCGAACTTTTCGCCGGCCTTTGTTGAGACCTCAGGAAAATAATCGGCAGCCGAAGTTATCTGGTAGCCCTTGTGCTCTTTGAGCATCCCCGCAATCAAAGAGCCGCGTCCTCCGAGCCCGATGCAGCCGACTTCTATGCGTGAATTGGCTTCTGTCCCCCGCACGCTCGAAGGTTTTATAATAGTTAAGGACGCAGCCGCTGCCACTGTGCCGCCAAGGAACTGTCGACGACTTAAAGTCGCCTTCCGCGCATTTGAAGCGTTCAATTTCTTAAGCATTGTCAAAACTCCTTATCAGATGAACATTTCAACACAACACACCCCACGCTAACCAACCCAAAGTTGGACAGAAAATAGTGTTTAAGAAGGTTTTTCGGGTCATGATGGTCATTTAGTTACCTCTCTTAGGATAGGGATATTCTAATGAGTTTGGGATTAATAATCAAGTGTGAGCAGGGTCTGCGACTTGGGGTGAAAGGGAACATGGCTGGCATAATCGCACAGTGACCTTCAATCTCATAATGAAGGTGTCAACCTTAGGAACTTTGAATCGATTGTCAGAACAAGCAATCAACGTTTTGAACACACGTTCGCAACTGCACAAGCTCTCAGGAATATATATCTCACAGACCTGACTATCTAACTAAAATAGACAAATCCTGATCAGGTACTTGCTATTCGCTAGTATCGAGTATCGTCATAAATGCTTCCTGTGGTATCTGAACGTTGCCCACGCTTTTCATGCGTTTTTTACCTTCTTTTTGTTTTTTAAGCAGCTTCATCTTACGCGTTACATCTCCACCATAGAGCTTTTGCGTTACGTCTTTGCGAAAACCTTTGATGGTTTCTCTTGCGATGATTTTTCCGCCTATAGCAACCTGCAGAGGGATTTCAAACTGATGCCGTGGGATCGCCCTGCGCAGCTTTATTATCAGCTTTCGGCCTCTCGGCTCTGCTTTACTGCGATGGACGATCAAACTCAAGGCATCGACCGCAACCTTATTTACAAGAATATCAATCTTAACAAGGTCACCGGACTGAAAGCCTATAAACTCATAATCCATCGTTGCATAGCCGCGGCTGATACCCTTGAGAAGGTCATAAAAGTCATACACTATCTCAGCAAGCGGAGCTTTGTACTCAAGCATCACCCTGGTCGTACTAAGATAATCGGTCTTGGCCAGCTTACAGCGTCTGGAATCCGCCAGTTTCATAATCCCGCCGATAGAATCGGTTCTGGTTATTATTTCAAGACGAACAAAAGGCTCGCGAAGCTCCTTGATGTGACTCGGTTCAGGCAATTGGCTGGGTGATTCTATCCTCTTAACAACACCGTCCTTCGTCACCACCTCATAACTAACCGTTGGCGCCGTCTGAACAACCTCTATATCATTCTCACGTTCCAGGCGTTCCCGAACTATCTCCATATGCAGCAGGCCAAGAAAGCCGCAACGAAAACCGAAACCAAGCGCAGGCGAATTCTGAGGGCTGAATGAAAAACTTGCATCGTTAAGAGCAAGCTTATCAAAAGCATCTCTCAGTTTTGAATAATCCGTATTATTACCAGGATAAAAATCTGAAAAAACCATCTGCATTGGTGGTTTATAGCCCGGCAGTGCCTCCGAGGCCGGCTTGGCATAATCTGTAATTGTGTCACCTATCGTTACATCCGCCAGCTCGTGAATATTTGCGATAACATAACCTACCTCTCCGGTGGCAAGCTCGTCAACAGCGGTCATCTCAGGTTTGAATTTTCCCAACTCGGTAATAATGTAAGTTCTGCCGCTTCGCATAAAGCTAACCTTTTGCTTTAGCTTCAATGAACCGGCAAAAACTCTAACATAACATATCACTCCTCTGTACTTGTCGCAATGGCTGTCAAAAATCATCGCTGCGGTCGGCTGACTGCTTTTATTCTCCGGTGCAGGAAGAAATGTCACTATCCCTTCAAGTAGCTCTTCAACACCCAATCCAGTTTTTGCGCTTACCTTGAAGCATTCATTAACACCGGCGCCGATAATATGATTTATCTCTTCGGCTGCCAAATCCGTATCCGCTGTGGGCAAATCGACTTTGTTGATTACACTCAAAAGTTCAACATTATTTTCTATCGCCAGATAAGTATTCGCCACAGTCTGCGCCTCAACGCCCTGGCTGGCGTCAACCACGAGCAGTCCGCCCTCGCATGCAGCCAATGCCCGTGAAACCTCATAATGAAAATCAACATGTCCCGGCGTATCGATAAGGTTCAGCATATACGTTTTACCTTCGTACTGATAATCCATCGTTACCGCTGAGGCCTTGATGGTTATTCCACGTTCACGCTCAATATCCATATTATCAAGAAGCTGTTCAGCCTTTTGACGGCCGGAAATCGTGCCGGTCAACTCAATCATACGGTCGGCCAGCGTGCTCTTGCCGTGGTCAATATGTGCTATAATCGAAAAATTTCGTATATACTTCGTATCCATCTCGTATATTACTGACCGGTTTTGCGTCTTTGACGCCGTCTATCGGTTTCTCTTAACAACCTTTTACGGATTCTAATCGAATTAGGGCAAATCTCAACAAGCTCGTCGGCTTGAATGTATTCCATTGTTGCTTCAAGACTCATCTTCCTGGCTGGTCTGACATTAGCTGCTTCATCTTTACCTGAAGCCCGAACGTTCGTAAGCTGCTTACCTCTAACCACGTTTACAGGTATATCTTTTTCCTTGCAGTGTTCTCCTACCACCTGTCCTTCGTATATCTGTTCACCGGGCTCAACAAAGAAAACACCTCGATCGTACAAGGCATCGAGTGCATAAGCAGTCACTCCTCCGGTAGTGATCGCTATCATAACCCCTGCCTTTCGCTGAGGTATCGCACCACGCATCGGCTCATATCTTTCAAACGTATGATGCATAATCGCTCTGCCGGCGGTCGCGTTCATCATCCTGGCATTTAGGCCGAACAAACCCCGCGAAGGTATCAAAAATTCCATGTGAATAAAATCACTCGCTCCGCTTTTGGAATCTATTTTAATTATTTCACTTCTACGGTCGCCAAGAAGACTCATCACAGAACTCTGGCAATCCAACGGGCAATCCACCGCAAGTAATTCTATTGGTTCATGACGCCTCTCATCGACTATTCTCAAAATCACATTCGGCTTGCCCACACAAACCTCATACCCTTGGCGCCGCATATTCTCTAACAATATCCCAAGATGCATCAGCCCTCTGCCCGAAACATTGAATTCTTCAGGAGTTTGACCCTGCTCTACTCTTAATGCAACGTTTTGCTGCAGTTCTTTTTGGAGTCTAACGCCAATTTGCCTGCTGGTTATGTATTTTCCATCTTTTCCTGCGAAAGGACCGTCATTAATTCTAAATGTCATGCTCATTGTCGGCTCATCAACTGAAATAACCGCAAGCTGCGAAGGCTTATCCGCACAGGCAATCGTGTCACCTATCTCAACAGGATCAAGTCCCGATATCGCACAGATATCACCTGCCTGAACGCTTGAAACCTGCTTTCTGCCAAGGCCGTGAAACTGATGAATATGCATAACTTTCTGCTGGGTATGCAGACTTTCGGTGTCAATTACTGTAACCGGCTGACCTTCGGTTATTTTTCCCGCGAAAACCTTGCCAATAGCTATTCGTCCAACATACTCCGAATACTCCTGGTTTGTCACCAGCATTTGCAACGGCGCGTCCTGGTCAACTGTCGGCGAGGGAATATTGTTTATTATCGCATCGAATATTACCTGGATACTATTGGTTTTATTAGACATATCTGTTGTTGCCCAACCATCTTTGGCTGATGCGTAAACAAGTGGAAAATCGAGGGCCTCATCGTCTGCGCCGAGTGATACGAGCAGGTCGAATACTTCATTAACGACATCGTCCGGCCTGCTGTTTTCGCGGTCTACTTTGTTTATGACTACTACTGGTTTTAGTTTGTGTTCGAGGGCTTTGGTCAATACAAATCTTGTTTGCGGCATTGGGCCTTCGAATGCATCTACAAGGACTAATACGCCATCTGCCATTTTTAAGACTCGTTCGACCTCGCCACCAAAATCGGCATGGCCTGGAGTGTCGATCAGATTGATCTTATATTCATCGCCTTTTGAGTCGGTATAGTTGATAGAGCAGTTTTTGCTTAGGATTGTTATGCCGCGTTCTTTTTCGATAGGGTTTGAATCCATTATCAAATTGTGCTGGCCGCCAGCTAATTTATCGAGTTCTTCGGTTCTGAACATGCCGGACTGGTAGAGAAGCTGGTCTACGAGCGTTGTTTTGCCATGATCGACATGGGCGATTATTGCTACATTACGAATATGATCTGAATACATAACAAACTTTCAATTAGGGGGTGTTAAGATAAAAAAATAAACAACTATTCAGGATTTGCTCGATCCTCCCTACGTAAATCAAGCATTTTACACTTGTTTTCATGGCTGTCAATATAAAACCATACCGCCCGAAAGCGCTCCGGACTTTGTTACAGTGCCGGCAGCACCAGTAGGTGTTCGGACACATACAGTAAGCCGGAAACGAATTTTGGCGAACTTTTTGACAAAAAAAGGGTTAGACCGGCCCAGGATTTTCTCCCATGTCCGCCTGAGAGCCACTTTGGCACCGTAGAATGGCCGAACGCAAGGTAAAGGCTATCGGAGATGGGGCAAAAGCAAATTGGAACGGAAAAGCGGATTTTAAGGCCGATTTTTAAAAATAGGCTGTTATGACTCAGGCCAAAGACCCTTCAGCCGCTTAAATGGTTCTGAAAACAAAAAGGCGACACCTGCAGTCCTTAATTGTCTCGTAATCGAGCATCTGGGATAGCTGGCCTTTGGAGATTCGACCAACCGCCCGAATACGAATTTGCCCCGGTTCAGCACGGCGTACTGAACAGCGAAATAATGCGATTTTGCATAAAATAGCCAACGGGGCGCGTCTTGTTATATGGTTGGTTTTGAACGATTCGGAATCCCTTGCAGGAGATAGTAGATGTATCGCAGAAAGGTTTCTACGGCATCGAGGAGTGTTCTATTTTTGTTTGTGGCGTTAATGGCGGGGACGGTTTTTGGCGGTGTGGAATTCAAGGGTATGACGTGGTATTATTCGGGGGACCCGAGCGGTCGGCTCTTCGTCAATGCAGAAGGTAAACTCCAGTGGAATGTCAGGAAGCCCGAACAGTTGACGGTGAGGATACCGGAGCAGGATTTCAGCAAGTCGGGTGACAAGGTCGAATTTGCTCTGAAATGGAAGAGCGACGGTGATAGCGAATGCGAATGTGCAAATGAGAAGCATTTCCGCGGTGATTTCTGCAATGACGGGTCGATTGACTGCCTTGCGGGTACGGGCGATTTTCGGATGGGTCTTTATGATTCGAATAACATGGGCTACCTGGACAAAGACGGGCTGGGGACAAAAGCGAAAGTGTTTTCAGGTTACCTGGGTTATTCATGGCGGTTCTTTCCACACCTTTCGAGTGATACCGTTCAGAGAGTGTATGAGTATAAGGACGCCGGTGACGAGAGGGAGAGCCATACGAATATGAGTTTCTGGGAGAGGACGAAGAATCCTCGTAGCTCAACACTTCTTTCGACGTCGAATAGTTACAGGCGTCTTGGTCAGCCTTTGGCGGGAGGGTTCGAGCTTCCTTTGGGTGTCGAGGGTGTTTTGAAGCTTCAATTAGAAAGGTTTGCGGAGCGTTCGGTTAAGATGACGATTGAGTTGAACGGCCGCAAATACGAGCGGACGGATACTACGGCAGAGTATCAGCCGAAAAAAATCGATGTATTTGCGATACAGTTTCCGAACGGTCGCAATTATGATTACGTCATATTCGATGCAGTCGAAGCCGAAGCTAAGACGGAGAAAGTTATTACCAACTCTATCGGGATGAAGCTGGTTCGTATTAAGGCCGGTGAATTTGTGATGGGGACCAAAGAAGCGAAGATTTCGGATGGTGTGGATATCGACGAAAGTCCCGACCATGAGGCAGTGATAAGCAGAGATTTCTATATGGGGGCGACCGAAGTTACGAACGCGCAGTTTGAGAAGTTCAAAGCCGGATACCGCAAAACGAGCGGCAAGCCGGATGAGCTGTCCAATGGTGACGCCGAGGCGGTAATCCATGTCAGTTGGCAGGATGCGGTTGATTTCTGTAAGTGGCTCAGTGAAAAGGAGAACAGACCATACCGTCTGCCGACCGAGGCTGAGTGGGAGTATGCGTGCCGGGCGGGTACTACTACACTTTATAACACGGGCGATGAGCTGCCGAAGAGCTATCATAAGAACCAGGAGATTACGACCGGTCCGGAGAAGGTATCGCTGGTTGTGGGGCAGAACCCGCCGAATGCCTGGGGACTTTATGATATGCACGGCAATGTTGAAGAGTGGTGCATGGATTGGTACGGTCCTTATGCACCGGTCAGGCAGGTTGACCCGGTTGGTCGAGCGACGAGTGAGTTCAGGGTCAGTCGTGGGGGCAGTCACAGCACGTTGGTCAAGCACCTGCGGTCGGCCAACAGGATGGCTGCGCTTCCGGAGGACAAGCACTGGCTGCTTGGATTTCGTGTCGTGATGGGCCAGAGCCCGAAGAGTAAGCCGCTGCCTGTTGTGGGGCCCAATCTTCACCGGCGTAATGTCAGTCAGAAGAAATATGAGTGGAAGGCCAAAGTCGATATGAGCAAGCCCTGTTTTGAGGGGCCGGTCCGATTTGTGCGTAATGTTGAGCATCCGGAAAAGATTCCGCTGTACCACCACAATCATCTGCCCTGCATAACATGGTGCGATAACGGTGACCTTCTGACGACGTGGTTTTCGGTTACAAGTAAGAAAGTAGATAAGAACAGTAACGGTGAACGGGGCCGGGAGATGACTATCCTGGCGAGCAGGCTTCGATTGGGCAATGAGCAGTGGGACGTGCCGAGCGAGTTTTACAAGGTTCCGGACCGTAATATGACCGGTTCTGCCCTTGTCAATGACCGTCGGGGCATGCTTCACTACTTCAACGGCGTCTCCGTAGCTGAGAATTGGAACGTGAATAATATTCTTATTACGAAAACATCCGAAGACAACGGGGCCACGTGGTCGCCGACGAGGATTCTCAATAGCTTAAGAGGCGGTCCGCCGAGTCAGCCTATTGATTCTGCTTATTGTGCTGACGATGGGCGTTTGATAATTCCAACCGACTGGGCCGATACGGGTATGGAAGGCGGCGCGACGGGGCTTTGGATAAGCGAAGACGGGGGCAAAAACTGGATGGTGACGGAGAAGCCCATTGAAGGGATCCACGCGGCGGTAGTTGATTTTGGTAAGGGTAAGTTTATGGCATTAGGCAGGTCGAAAGCGAAAGAAACTATGCCTAAAAGTGTCACCACCGACAACGGCAGAAGTTGGGAGTACTCGCTGACCGGTCTGCCGGGAATCGGCGGTGGTAAACGCTGCGTTTTGAGAAGGCTTAAGGAAGGCCCGCTGCTGCTGGTTTCTTTCACAAAGCGCGAAAGCAAGAAAAAACGCAAAAACAAGAAAAATCCCAACGCAGGCATCGATATCACCGATGCGTCCGGCAAGGTGCGAAGGGTCTACGGAATGTACACTGCTTTGAGCTATGACAACGGAGAAACGTGGGTAAATCGAAAACTCGTCACTACAGGCGGGCCTCCAAAAGAATACGACGGCGGAGCATGGACTGGCAAATTTATCATGGACGACAACCACGCCGAGCATATGGGCTACCTGGCGGGACTACAAACGCCGGACGGAATGTTCCATCTGATTAGCAGTGCGCTGCATTATCAGTTCAACTTAGCGTGGCTTAAAGCTCCCATGCCCGCTGAATAACGTCGAGCGTAAGACTTTGTCGAATTAGACACCGGAGCGATACATATGCGGGGCCCTGTTGAACCAGGCAGTGGTTAAAGGGTTATCGAAACGGTTTGTAACAGATGTGAATTCATATTGACAGGTTGCGGCTTATACCGTTTAACTTTCAATCGCACTACCAAATCTTTGAGGTTTTCGTCCAAATGCTTACCATATTCCTTCCAACTTACATCATCTATGCCACTCGCTCTGTCCCTGCCGAGAGCGAGAGAATGTATCCGGCACAGACTCAAGCAGCCGCTTCTTCCATTGAGTCACCTGATTAGGATGAACCTCAAACTTGCTGGCCAGTTCAGCTATCGTCATTTCGCCTTTAGCCGCTGCAAGTGCGACTTTTGCCTTGAACTGAGCGCTGTGATTACGTCTTTTGTTTTTCATAAATTTGTTTCCTGAAACTGTTATCGTCTCAGGCGACAAATCCACCTTGAATTGTGCGCCCAGTTTTTGGGGAGCATTATACCCTACAAAAAAAAATTCTGTCTTCGAGGGCGAAAAAGGCAAAAAATGGGCCTTAGGGGCTGGCAAAATAGGCAATTTGGCTAATTAGGGGGAGGTGTCCTTGACATTTACTTAGTGAATTTGCTAAAATAGAGCAATATTTAGTGCGTGCGTTCTTCTGGGAGGACAGAGGCCAAGTTTGTCCAAGTGCATTTTGAAAGAAAAGTAAGAATATTAATGGTTTGCGAAAAAGAAAATAGCTTTGGTATAATGCTTTTGGTGTAATGTGTTTGATTTTGAAAAAGTGTTTTATTTGGTTTGTTTAATAAAGGCATTTAACCAAAGATTATTTAAGGAGACTAAGATTATGGATGGCACGACAAGGATGACAAGGATGATGGGGATGACGAGTTGTTTTCTTTTATGTATTGTTTTTTGTGTTGTTGTAGGAGATGTAATAGGACAGCCTGTTGATATTGAAGAACCTACCAGGACCGAGGCTCGACTTAAACTTGAGGAGAAAGCCAAAGAAGAAAAGAAGAAAGAAAAGAAAAGAGCTGCTGTAAAAATCAGCCGCGAAGAAATTGCAAAACTGGATTTACCAGAAGATACGAGTTTGCTCATGACCGCAAAGGAACTTCGGATTATTGGCAACACTCTAATAACAACTGAAGAGTTATTGTCAAACATTCCTTTGGTCTATAACACTTCTGACGTGCCGCTGCAAGAAGCTGAAAGTATTAATCTTTATGATTTTAGAACGCTGTGTGATATAATCGACGAGCCTGGCCAGCCTCGTCAGATTTCTGCAAGAACTATTCAGGGTCTTACCCGGTGTATTCTTTCCCTTTACAAAGACAAGGGTTATTCTGGTATATATGTGGCTGTTCCGCCAGAAGCACTGGAAGAAGGCAAAAAACTGCGAAATGAGATTTTACTCATAAACATTACCGAAGCTCCGGTTACTTCGGTTACAACAAGTTACTATACTCCGGAAAATGAGAGAGTTGAAGAAGGGTATCTCAGACCTTCTTTTCTACAGAAATGGTCGCCTATCAGTATTGGAGAGGTGGGAAAACAGAAGGAGCTGAATGATTTTATTAACCTGCTCAACCTCAACCCGGACAGATACATCTCAGCAACTGTGTCAAGAGGTGCGGAACCAGATACCCTCGCTGTAGGTTATAATATTTACGAGGCAAATCCCTGGCATTATTTCCTGCAGGTAGACAACGCCGGCACCGATGACAGGCAATGGACCCCGCGGGTAGGTCTTATCAACACGAACCTTTTAGGTATAGATGACAGGTTCACAGTTTTTTATCAAGCTCCCTGGAGTTCAGATATTTTTGACGAGTATTCTTTGTATGGCAGTTACGATTTCCCGCTTTTAGGACCCCGCTTGCGTCTCGAGCTTTATGGCGCTTACAGCAAGTTCGAGACTGATGGCGGCGGCGGCATCGATTTCCTTGGTCATGGTTCGTTGTATGGTGGAAAATTGCGATACAACGCTTTCCAGAAGGACAACTGGTTCTTTGACCTTACGACCTCCCTGTCCCACGAAGAGAGCAAAGTCTCCTCTTCGATATTCAGTTCCATACTGGGCTCTGAGGTTGAGATGGACCTTTGGGGAATAGGATTTGATATCCATCGCCGGAATGACATGTCGAACACGTCTATTACGTTTGACCGTGTCCAGAGTGTTGGTGGGTCATCCCAGAGAAAGTTCTGGGATTCAGCCGCACTTACCGGGGCACGAACAAATGCTGACCGTGATTTTACAATATACACCACCGCAGCCAACCACAGCCGGTATCTGGATAAGGATAAAATCCAGCGACTTACCGGTTCTTTGCGATGGATAGTTCCCAATGAAAGATTGGTCCCTGCAAAAATGACTACTTTCGGAGGTATGTATTCCGTCAGAGGCTACAGGGAAAGTAGAATCGTTGCTGACGGTGGAATACTTGCATCGGCTCAATATGAATATGACCTCGTCAGGCGTGATGCCATAGGGGGAGTTTCCAGAAGCAGCACAGGCAACAAATATGAGCTTAAGAAACTGGCCCCGCTGGTCTTCTTTGATTTTGGCCAGGCCAGGATGAAAGACAAGGTCGCAGGCGAAAAAGGGAGTGAGGAGCTTTACTCGATAGGTGTGGGTACGCTTGTTGAAATCGGGAAGCATTTTAGCGGAGCCCTGTATTACGGCTATCCACTCGAATCGACAGATGCCACTGACCGAGGCGACGGCCGAATCAATATCAGCTTAATGATGAGATGGTAAAAAGAAATTTTGTCCGGCGATGTAGTCGGATTGGAGATATGGAAATTGGAGACGGAGCTATAAACAAAAAAGTTGTTTTAATGTAAGGGGAAAACTATGGAGAAGGTAAGAAAAATTTCAAAAGAGTATTATTTAAAGGAGATTATGTGCTACTGGCTGGTGTTCTATATGCTATTTTGCTTTGGCATGCCAATGCGGGTTGCGTGGGCACCCCCGCCCCCGCTTCCGCAAGGATATGAACTTCTTGGAGGTGGTTCTGATCTTCCTGACTATGTCCCAAACTCAATGTACTTAAGAAACATTGAAAATGGAACAATTGTCAGATGGAACGAAGGTTTTAATATTGCCGGTAGTCATTTGGCTGCGTTTGAGTTTATTACTGCTGGTTCATCTATTATGAACAGAGATGAAACTGGTAATATGAGCAACATTCTTGGTACGCTGAACGCTAACGGTAATGTTTGGATTATTAATCCTGCCGGTATCGTCTTTGGTTCCAGTGCCACTATCAATGTCAGCCAGTTGGTAGCTTCGAGTCTGGATATAGACAACGGCGACTTTATAAATGGGCTTCCCTATACGTTTACCGGGGGCGCAACTGCAGGAGATGTAATGAACCGCTCTACCGACATCACAGCCGAACGTCTCTATCTTATCGGCAAAAGAGTCGGTAACAGGGGCGCCTTAGTAGCGGACGACTATGTCGTTATGGCTGCCGGAGAAACCGTGTTTATCAGCGAGAACAGCCCTGTTGTCGTTGAAGTTTCGATGCCGGAGGAGGACATTGGCGATTACGTTGTTGATAACGGCGGGTTGGGGGCCCCCATGGACTGCGGCAGTGGTGATATAGAGGCAGACCATGTAATTCTTGCTGCCGGCGATATCTGGTCGTCTGCAATCGATAATGTTGAGACCTTAAGGGCCGAGGCAAAAGGAAACGCTTACCTCAACAGCATTTCTGCCTATGCAGAGGCTGCTTCAGATGCCGTTGCAGATGTTACGATTATAACCGGCGGTGACCTTTATATTGAAGACGACATAGAAGCTGTGGCTGTCGGTGATGGTGTATTTGACGCCATTGCTGGAGTTACGATTGAAGCCGGTGGTAATATTGAGATAAGTTCAGATGGCTCTTCTACAACTGAGATAAAAGCTGAAGCTTACGATGGCGTGGAAAACTATGCCGATGTTATCATTGAAGCTGTTGGCGACGTCGATGTATTAGCCCAAAATGGCGATGTCAGAATAAAAGCTCTGGCTTATGATGCCGATGACGAGGACGAGATTGATACCGCCCTGAACCAGGCTAATATTGAGATTACAGGTGACAATGTTAATGTAAAAAGCGAAGACTACGGTGGATGGTTTGATATATTCTCACCGGACGATGCTTTAGTGTACGCTTATGCTCACGATGGCGGCCAGAACAAAGCAAATGTTTCGATTACCGCCAATGGTGAAGATGAAGGTCCTGGTGAGGTTAAGATCGAAAGCGACACCCAAAAGGGCGACGATGTTTTAGTAAAAGCTGAGGCTAAAAATGGCGAAGATAACCTCGCTACCGTCGGTATTTCCGCCGCCGGTGATGTTGAGGTAAAAGCTTACGGCATATTCGACGAAGCCCTGGTACAAGCTGAGGCCTGGAATGAGCTTGAGCTTGACCCAGCTCCATTGCCCGATCAAATTGAAGACGAGGTAGTTGTGTTAGATTTAGCCATCGATGGCCTTACGAACACCGCCACCGTTGATATTACTGCTGGTCAAAATGTTAGCATAGAAGGCAGCGGCAGCGGCGATGCCGCAGTAAAGGCTCTCGCACACAATAAAATGAGGGTTGATATTGATAACTTCGTAGATGATGAAGCTCCTGAAGCTGTCGTAAATATAGATGTAACCGACATCGAGAACACCGCCGGTGTTACGATTACCGCCGATGGTGAAGGTGTGTTTGTAGAAGCCGACGGTGCCTCCAGCAAAGTTGGAATAGCAGCCCAGGCTTATAATGAGATGGTGATTGAGCACAAAGGTTCTTGGACAGGCTATTGTTTTCATAAAAAATACCATCCAGTTGAGCCGGCTACTGTGAATTTAACAGTCGAAGGTCTTGTTAACACCGCCGATATTGGTATTACCGCCGACAATGGTAATGTTGAGGTGGGAACTGATGAGGATTGGTTTAGTTCCGAAGCTGTAATATACGCTGATGCATGGAACGACTTTGAGATGGACTTCAGCGAAGCCACTACCGCTAATTTAGACTTCGATGGCATTGCGAACAACGCCGATATTGGCATTACAGCCGGTTACGATGTTGAGGTGATAGCTAAAGATGGCGGCGAATCTGGAATAGCAGCGAGTGCCTGGAATGAGATGGATACGGACGGTGATGCTATTTGGACTACCACCGCAGACAACATTACCAATGACGCTGGTGTTATAGTTGATGCTGTTGAGGGCAGTGTTATTGTAAAGGCCGAATGTGAGGGCGACTGCAGCGATGCTTACATATATGCTGATGCTTTCAATGAGGCTGACCGCCTGTTGGATGAGCCTGAGCCTGAGGATGACATCCCGGAGAATATTACCAACACCGCCAGTGTAGATATTACCACCGGTGAAGATGTTAAGGTCATTGCCAAAGATTGCGGCGATGCCAGAATAGTAGCTTTGACTCATGACGGCATAGATAACACCTCCACCGTTACGATCGACGCCGATGGTGATGTTCTTGTACACGGTATAGGCGGAAAGTACTCCACATGGAGCGGTTTCACACCAAGCTCGGCTTCAATCGAAGCTATAGCTGAGGATGCTGGGAATAAAAACACCGCCGATATTGCGATTACCACCGGTACCGAAGAAGACACCGGCGATGTTAAGGTAATAGCCGTAAAAGGCGGCTTAGCTTTCATAGAAGCTACGGCTCAGGATGCCTGGAGCGAGGACTCTGAGAACGAAGCCACGGTTGATATTGACGCCCATGGCGATGTTGAGGTGATAGCCGATGGATATGGCAGCGGACCTCCCAGCGAAGCTTGGATAATCGCTGGAGCTGAAGACGCCGGCAACAAAAACACCGCCGATGTTACGATTGACGCCACTGCCGTAGCGGTAACATACGAAGAGGAAATATGCGATGAGGTATTTGAATACACTGAAATGGAAGGTGGTAATGTTGAGGTGATGGGCATAGATAGCGGCATTGCTGGAATAGGAGCTTATGCTGCTTGGGCTAATGACTCTGAGAACACCGCCGGTGTTACGATTACTGCCGTTGGCGGCGATGTCCTGGTACACGCCATAGGCGGAAGGCACTCCAGAAACCCTGGTTTCACACCAAGCCAAGCTTCAATAGAAGCTGAGGCTGAGGGAGCTTATGGTGATTGTGACGAAGACTCTGGGAAGAACACCGCCAATGTTACGATTAAAACAACTGCCGTAGAGGTAACCAATTTGGTGCCAGTATTCACCGATTTGGTGACAGCGGCACCGGAACCACCGGTATTTGAAGAAGAAGTTGAAGTATATGGCGGCGATGTTAAGGTAATAGCCGTAGAAGGCGGCGAGGCTGAAATAAAAGCTATAGCTAAGGATGCTAAGGGTTTCGTGGAGAAAGGAGATGATGGTCTTCCCGTAGAGGGACCTGAGAACCCTTCTAACACCGCCGATATTAAGATTTGCGCTGATGGCGATGTTAAAGTAAAAGGCCTGGGATGGGGCAGCGGACCTGACAGCAAAGCTTCAATAAAAGCTGAAACTAAAGACGGCCTTTCTAATGACTCCGATGTTTTGATTTGTGCCGAAAATGTTGAGGTAGTTGGTGGCACAGGATGTAAGCCAAGAGGCGAAGCTGAAATATTAGCTTTGGCTAAAGATGGTCACTTTAACGATGCCTATCTTGGGATTAATGCCAGAGGAGTTCTTGATGTATTAGCCTGGCGTGGCGACGCTAAAATAGAAGCTATAGCTAAGAACGGCTTTTCTAACACCGCCTATACTCATATATGCGCCGAAGATGTTCTGTTAGAGGCCTTAAGGGGAAGCGAAGCTAAAATAGCAGCTAAAGCAATAGATGGCAAATTGAACACCGCCGATATTGATATTGTCTCCAGAGGTGATGTTATGGTAGTAGGCAGAAATAGCGAAGCTAAAATAGAAGCTAAAGCTGAGGATGGCAAGGAAGAGAACAATGCCCATGTTGGGATTTGGGCCGATGATGATGTTATTGTACGCGGCGTCGAAGGCGGCGAAGCTAAAATAGAAGCTAGGGCTTTGAATGACTGTGAAGGCACTGATAACACCGCCGAAGCTACAGTTGTTGCCGGTGGAGATATTAGGGTAACAGCCGTATTCGAAGGCGAAGCCAGAATACAAGCTAAAGCTGAGTATGGCAGTAATCTGAACAATGCCTATGTCGGTCTTTGGACAGATGGTGCGATTCAGGTAGCTGGCTACGAAGGCGGCGATGCCAAAATAGAAGCTGTGGCTAAAGACGGCGTTGATAACGACGCCAAAGTCGCCGTTTGTGCCGAAGATGATGTTATAGTAGCCTCTGGCTTCAACCCTAAGAACTTAGACGGCCCCTTTGGTACGGGCGGAACAGCTACGATAAAAGCAGAAGCTGAGGCTGATAGCGAGTGGGAGACAGTTCTGGTCTGGAATGAAGATACCAAGAAATTTGATGGAGTCAGAGTCGAGACATCTGCTGATGCCGGGGTTAAGGTTGTCTCTCATGGCGGCGGCGTTGCTGTAATAGATGTAACAGGCGAAGGCCAGCCGGCAGATACAGCTAAAATAGAGGCTGAGGCTTCTGATGCCTATTATAACGACGCTTATGTTGGTGTTGCAGCTTATGGCGATCTTGCCGATGAAGAGCATCCTTTCTATGAAGAGGGACTAAGTGTTCTCGTCGCAAGCTATGGAGAAGACAGCGAAGCTTACATATCAGCTCATGCTCACGATGGCAAGGAGAACACAGCGGATACCGTAGTTTGTACCCCTGGTGAGGTTGTTGTAGAAACTGACGGCGGAGAAGCTGAGATACAAGCTTGGGCCCACGGAGGAGAAGCGGATAACAGCGCTACTACTCAGATTTACGCCACTGGCGTTTATGTAAGCGAGGACGCTTACATAGCGGCGGACGGAGGAACTCCCGGGGATTGGGTACATGTTACTGATTTTGAGTGGAGTTCAGGCGATGGAGCATATTTGGACAGCGAGGGCGTTGCCACTTTAATAATTGACGATTACGGCCAGCGTAAAGACTGTCCGGAGTGTGACCCACGTCCACTTCCTCCAGACTGTCCCCTATGCGAAGTAGTAGAAGCTTTCCTTGCTGCACCACCTCTCCCTCAGTTCGCAATTCCGACGATAGAGGGCTGTCCTGAGCTCACGCTGGCAGCAGCTATGGAACTTGGAATTACGGCAGAGACTATTCAAGTTGGTATAGGAAACGCTCTTGCCCTTAGTCCGACCATACAACCTTGCGAGGCTTGTGCGACACTCATAGATGCCGCCAGCATTTTAAGGGATGAAGACGGTTCCCGGATGGCTGCTATGGTTCAGACGTTCAACGCACTGGCACCGGCTGATGCACCGTTTACACCAGCGACAGCTGCCTCGGTTGCTATGGCATTCGAAGGTGCCGCTGAAGGAAGCCAGTATGCCTCGGCGATGGAGTATATTGACGCTTTCGTTCAGTATGCTGCCGTTCTGGATGTTGATCTGGGTGCACCGGTAGGCGACTCTGTGGCCTTTGTTATGGATAAATATGGTGCAGGGATAACAGAAACTGATAACGCTAATATCGCAGCTTTTGTTGCAATGCGTTTAGAAGCTATCGGTGGATAATAAGCGAATCTGAAGTTTAATTGGTTGTTAGAAAAACAAGCCTGCTCCAGAAAGGGAGCAGGCTTGTTATTTAACAGTGTTCTGCAAAATTAACAGTCTTGTTATTCGATGGCTCTTGCA
>JGI10211J34971_10000776_pt1 | contig 26595 bp, 28 predicted proteins | sample Etolagsediment_FD_34971 | JGI IMG/M metagenome (IMG submission 34971)
TAGNGAGAGTAAGCGTGTTCATTATCAATCATCAAGGTGTAGTAGCCTTTCTTTTGTGCGCCTACGAAGGCGTGTGTAAGAAAGACAGTCTTCGCCGTGCTGCTCTCTCCGAATATTTCGGTGATGGAACCGATAGGATATCCACCATCGTAGCGACCAGAAAGGACTTTGTTCAAGGCATAGGAACCTGAATCTACGAATCCATGAATCTGGTCTTCTTCGGAAAGGAGGGCTGCACCTTCGAGGCGCTTGCAGATGTCATCTAGGAAGCTCATGCCCTATTATAGTCTTTTTAAGACAAATACTCCAAACCCATTCCAATAATTTTCAGTATCGCCATTCCACCTAGAAAATAGCTCCTGTTTATACAGAACCTCAAGATTACAAGCAGCTATGCCCTCTTCCGTGCCTTCTTGTACGGAAGCCTCCAAAAAATCATCAACGAGGTAAACAAACACATCATCCATATACTCAGCGTATTGCACTAAGGCTTTCTTTTGAGATTCCTTGTCGTGGGGTCCATCAAAAAAGTAAACTTTATAAGTGCGGTTGTTAGGCAAGATATTATCTTCGAAACAATCGTTAACATAAACCTCTAATGATTCTCTACCAGGAAGATATACATCCAAATTCCTAAAAAAAGCTTCTTTCGTAGACGTATGATGCTCCCAGCCATCCAATCCCGCACTTCCATAATTACGAGCATTGGGGTCTGTAAAAATATCAATAACAGAAACGTTAATATGGTCATTACCGTAAAGACCTGGGATAAGGACACCCCCTTGCCAGGTGCCAATCTCTAGGTAGTTTGTATTGTTTGGCATTCGTGAGAGTAGGGAATTAACAAGATGTCTAATTTTAGGGGAGGTCATACCTTGAGGACACCCATTCGGCAACATTCCATCGGGACTTAATTTAGACATATGCCTCATCGAATCGCTAATCGACTCCTTAACAATATCCACTAAAGCACCTTCGCTAATCGTATTAAGTTCATTCATTTTATCAGTTACTTGCTGTACGTCAGGACTATCTAGGTACTTATCAATCAATCGCTGCAACAAGTAATCATCCGGCATCCTGTGTTTTTCCTTTCCCCTGATGTTTGAGCCGTACAGAACAATACCTGCTGTATTATCCATTACAATATCAGAAATGGACATGGTAGGAGAGCAGTAAAGTTCTCCAAAACCTCCTTTAGGGTTTTGAACTAGTTTAAGAGACATTACAGACTCATCAACATATTTAACCATGTTCCTAGATGTATATTCTCTAATTGTATTTTTTACAGGCGTGTTTATTAAATCAGCCCACCCAAGATTTAAAGGCATCACAGCATTCACAGATTTCATAACTCTTTGAAATACTTGTGATTTTGGTCTACAAGCCATGGCACCACATATAACACCGCGATGATGGTTACTTTCACAAGGAGTTACTTGGTCGTATTCCCAAGTATATTTGAGAATAGGTTCGTACATATCTGAGATAACAATAGTATCAGCATCCAACCACAAACCTCCCTGCTCGGCCAGCACACGTTGCCTTACATAATCCGACTTAGATTCTACAGTGAGGCTATCGTACTCCGCAGGAATATCAAAAGCTTTCTTTAGCTTGTCTGAATCCCAAATTTCAAAAACACAATTAGAGTTTTTCTTCATAGACTCTAAGCATTTTTCGATGAAGTAGGGTTTTTCACCTTCCCAAAAAGTGAATAGCTTCCGCTCTTCGAAGAACTGCCAGTCGTAAGAGTTAAGTCTATCTACTACCTCTTTCTTTTCTTGTTCTGTGTATTCCTCATCATGTTTCTTTAAATATAAGTTATCTTGAATAAACTTGTAATAAGTGGGTCCTGGGTATAGCGGTTTACCTCCTCCAGTATCCGTACATGCTTTCCCGTCACCGCATTGTAAATGCGGGTAGGGTTTTACCCTATTCTCATCGCCCCAAAAATACACGAAACTGTTCTCTTGCCAGGGATATTCTAATATAGAACCTTTCCACAGCCATGCTGGATGTGGATGTTGTTGTGCGGCAGGGTCCTCCGTGTCGGGACCAAATCCGTAGGTATCTAAATGACATTTTCTAACCAGTAGCCTCCCCTCACAGCTACTTCTAATAGCTCCTAGTTTTGGAAAACAATCTTCACCGTGATTAATTTGCAACTGCTCTTGAGGACCACAGTGTGTATGCGTAGTACTTTTAGATAAATGCCTTACTGCTATCGATAAATGCCACGGGAAATAAATATCATCATCATCCCATATGGCAATAAACTCAGAGGATTGCCCTCCAAAACTATCCACATAAGTATATGCTGTATTATACACATCGGAAATCGAACTAAACTCGCCCGCATTTACAAGATGAATATTGCCTTGGTTTTTAACAAAGTCTGATAGCTCTATATCAACTTCATGATTGTTAAAAATAATAAGCTCTTTGTTCGGGTAGTCTTGCAACATAAAGTAAGACACCGCAGAGCGAAGTAGCTGATATCTACCTTTAGTCGCGCAAAGGCAAGTTACTTTAGGTACGCCATAAACCAACTTATAGGGCTGCGGGCTGGTGTTCTCGTTTGACATTCGATTTAATTTTAATGTTTTCATGATACAGTTCAAGCTGAAGGCGTATCCGGCCACTTCGCTATTACTTTAGTTATTATCTAACAAACCTCTTATAGTACCCTCCTTCTACAAGGGGGGTGTTCATGTTAATAGACTTTGCAGGAGGCATTTCTCTTGCCACGCTTACTAAAACAATCCTAGCATCAATACTTACGCGAGTAATATTGCTTTCATTTACCAGATTTCCATGATTCCTAGTAATACCATCCCATTCAAAAAATTCACCATACCTACAAATCATGGGGGTATATTCATTACTACCCTCCTTCGTCTCTACTTGAATAGTATTATATTTGTTTAACTCAGTAACAGGAATATACAAATTTACAGCCCCGTCTTGATGTCCGTATTTAGAATCTTTATGAAATTCACCAACGGCTACGTTATTCGGAAGCTGAACTCTAAAGGTTGGAATCTTCTGGTACAGAAAATCGCCTTGCATTTTAGGAGCAATCACCTCTGAGACAAACCGCTCCCATAAAGGCGCAACTACCAATTCAAAGTTATCGTAATACTGTTTGTGTAAAGGTGTGAATTGGTCTGTTTCTCTATTCTTAAGCTCCCAAGAAAAGAACTTATGTAAATCTTCTAAGGGATAATCAACATCTAAAGCTTTTTGCACAGCCTCTTTAAAAGGTAATCGTGCGGTATCATACTGTAGTTTCTTCATTTCTCTTCTGGACCTCCCCCTTAACTTTTAGAATCTCATAATACAATTCAATACGACCGTGAACATTTTTATTGATATCGAAATGCTTGTCTGTAATCTCTTTTAGATTCTGACCCATCTCTTCTCGGTGCTTCTTATCCTTGATTACTTTCGAAAGTTTATCACGCCAGTCATTCTTCGGATTTGAAGGGTCAATTAAATAGCCTGTAACTCCGTTAATGATTGTCTCGTCGTAGCACCCACAATTTGTTGCAATTAAGGGAACGCCGTATCTTCCACACTCAGCAACTTTAATCTCAGATTTACTATCATTAAAATTATTAAACTGTAGGGGTGCTATTGCGACATCAATATTCGTATACATGCTTCCGTAGTGCTCTGCGGGAAGTGCCTGATATACCTGAAAATTCTTGTGACGAATACCCCTTGATAAGTGTTTGGTGTAGTTATCCCAAACCTCTTGCTGCCAGTCAGGGTTCGGCTTTCCATTTTCCATTGGCATCGGAGGTCTTCCGTACCAGCCCCAATGAACGTTCTCTGGACCTACACGGGCGTTTACAGCCATCGCAACGCCTGGGAACTCCTTTACATCCTCTTCGTGGTGAATGCCTCCAACCCACCCTACGCGACATGTTTTTCCTTTTCTCGGGGCAGGGAGTTTAGGTTGATTCCAGCAGGGTAGATTGTAATCAATAGAGTTTTTAATAATGACGAGAGCGCGGCCAACATACGGTGAAATTCTCTCGGCAAACTTTCTCTGAGTTACAGAAACAATATCAACGAAAGAGTAGACTGCTTTCGCGCATTCTTCTAGTCTGTTTTGTTTATACGCATCAAATAGGCGATGCCCTTCGTATAGGTCAGTCAGTAAATCATCATTATCGTAGTGAGTAAGCTTGTTCATTTCTGCCGCTTTCCTCATCAACTCAAAAGTATACTCACCTCCAAAGTTATGGATGTTCTGGGTCCACACGACATCAGCCCATTCCAAGTTTTCTCCAGTATAGTCTTTGTGCGTAATACCTTTCTTACCCTGCCGCTGCATCTCTTCTAGGTCCCAACCTAAAGGGTTCATGTCTATACGAACCTCGACCTCATCAGAGTGGTGTTCTATAAGTTTGTTTGCGGGCAGGATAATACGATAATATGCACACCCTCCCTCGTTTGCGGGACAAGCCAGTATCTTCAGTTTCTTAGTCATAAAAAATAAGAGGTGCTATATCATTAAAGACATAGCACCTCAATTATTTACGCTTTTTATAAATTAATCAGCTTTCAGATTCTTAAGGTGGGCGATATAACTATCATCATCACCATCATCATCATCAGAAGAACTGTCGGAAGTGTTTCCAGTCGGGCGACCGAGAACGGTACCCTCCAATTCCATAGCCAGCTTCTTGAGTTCGTCATACTCAGGAAGTTTTACAAGACCGTGAATATCGTGCAGCTCATCCATCCACTCCGCAATCTGCTTACCAGAGCCAGCAGCCGAGGGCTTGGGTTTCGGAGCCGACTTATCATAGTTCGGCCATTGTCCTTGAGTATCTTTAACTACCTTGAAGTCCCAACCTTCTTCAAGGTTAGTGATATCGCCATAGTCCTCATCGAAGAAGCAATCAAGAATCTTACCAAAGAGCTTCATGCCCGTCGAAAGAATCTTCACGCTTTCGTCTCGTCGGTCAACAACATTCATGTAGTACCGTTTGCGTGGCTTGATTTGACGAGCAAGGTCTCGGGCTTCATCAGCCATCGGACCTTCAATCTTCCACAGACGGTAATACAAATCGCACATAGGGCAGTCATGCCCCTTCACACGCGGACAATGATAGTTCTTTTCGTTGATGCGGTGAATTGCCGTTTCGGAATAGAACTCCTCCTCCGAGCCCTCGGGTTCGGGCAGAACTCGAATAATCGAAGTACCCTCATCCATCATAAAGAACTTTTTGAGGAAGTCGTCGTTGCCGCCGCCGCCTCCTTGCGCTTTTTGGATTTGGCTTCGCGTTGCACTAAGTTTGTTTCGGTTTCTTACCATGTTATTATAAGTTAGTATTGGTTAGCGTGGGGCTATTCCCACGGTGTATAATAGTCGATTAGGAGTAAGTCTCTCCAATTAATTTTGTTTCTGCTCGCTTGTTAGCAGAGATTTGCACCAGCATATCCTTCTGGTGGTCAAGAGAATTCATAATATTTTTGGCGAGGTGGTACTTATGAGAACACTCCTTATAAGAATCCTCAGCAGCTTGTACCTCGTCTACAATTCGAACATACGCATCGAGAGCGCGGTCAGTCGCCTTCTTGCCAGAGTCTAGTAGCTCTTCTCGTCGGGTTTCTCGAACTCGCGCTTCAGTCCTTTCTAGGTCCGTAGAAGCAGAGTCCATACGCATCTTTGCATGTGCAAGAACTGCGCCAAAGAAAGAATATACTCCTGTGTGCTGTAGAAGCGCACGGTCTACGGAAGACTCGTCCAGGCGTAGGTATTTCTTTGTTATATCTAGATATGTTTTTTCTAGATTGTCGTAGGTTTCATATATATCATTCATCACTTATTATAAAAGCAAATAGTTCAGGATTTAGAGAGGCTAAAAGAATAAACATATTCGAAGTTATGCTCGTCAGAAACTCATTCGACATAAGGGGAATTTCATCGTCATCCCCCAAACCAAACAAGTCCAGCCCCACATGAGTAATTTCATGCAGGAGCGTAGACTTGTAATCGGCTAACGAGAGTGTAGAGTCGATAATAATTTCATTCTTATTAAACTCTACACACCCATAAAGCCCCTCTTTACCTAGAGATTTTCTAACGATGGTAAACTTCTTGTGACCAACATTAACTTCTTGCGGATGTTCAGGTATCTGCTGTTTTCGAGTCATTTGATTGGGATTGGCTAACGACCAGCCTCGAATAATCAATCTTAATAGGAACAATAAACCGTGCTCGACCGTTACGAGACTTCATCAGATAAAGCCTTGCATTTCCTTGGTCAAACTCCTGCTCAGTCTGGTTAATCGAGAACACTAGGTCGCAGACACGGATTTTGCCATAAGAATCGGCAAGTTCGGCGTCTGTAATAATATTTACCTTCTTACCTTCTCGGTTCGTTTGTGTAGCTGTCCAAACAAGACACCCGTATTCGCTCGCGATACCGCGCAACTCCTGTGCAAGACGCTCCTGGCCTTGATATTCAGCCATATCTCGCTCAGTTTTCATCAATTCTAGATAATCCACGATAAGAACATCAGGTGAAAAATCTTCATAATTTTTTAACTGATTGAGGAAGGCACGAAGCGCGGTTACAGAAAGACGCTTTGTAGGGAATTCTTTTACAACAAGCCGACCCCTATCTTGCCATTGTTTGTTGATAATCTCAAGGCGCTCTTCAATATCATCAACTCGGTTCGATAGCTCTCGCTGTCGAATACGAGTAAAGATGCTGTCTAGGCGTTGTGCTACGCGGTCTTCAGCCATCTCCAGAGAGATATATAGAACATTGTGGCCGTCTAGCACAGAGCGAGCAGCTTGGTTTGCAAGGAATAGCGACTTGCCAACGCCAGGAGGGGCTACAACCATAGCCATCTCTTTATGCGCTAGACCGCCTTCCAGAGCTTCGTTAAGCGTCTCAAACGGTGTACGGAACTTCGGAACTAGAGACGCGCTGTTTAACCTGTCCCAACGCTCACGAATACCCGAGAAGTAATCAGTTCCCAAGTCCACATTTCTGTTTATCGAGAACGCATTACGCACCTCCTCCTCAATAGCTGGAAAATTCTTCTTCTTTAGGTAATCAACCGACTTGAGAATCGCATCTTTTACTGCTTGCTCTTTCGCAAACTCTTCAACCAAGTCTAAAAGATATTCTTGGTTTGAAATAGATTTCTCGTCTAGCCCATTAATTGCATCTAGCTCGTCTCGATAATCTCCGAAACGTTCACTAGAAGACATGACCTTCTTTACCTCTTCAAGGAGCTGGTCATCTGTAGGCAGTTTTTTGTAGCTCAGAAAGAATTGTACGGTAATCGCGTACATCTTCTGGTGCGACGGAAACTCGAAATACTCCTCCCGAATCATCGGCATTACTTGAAGTAGAAAGCTCTCGTCAGACTTCAGCAGGTAGATAATGCCACGCTGGATTGAATCTTGAAATTGGTAAGCCATGATATATTATAGGCTCGCGCCGTCAGAATTTTGCCCGGTACTTCCAAAACCTCCATCGCCGCGTGCGGTGGGGCAATACGCATCAAAATCAAACTTTTCCAGAAACTCAAAATGTACTTCTGGAATTTGGTTAATTACCATTTGAGCTACCTTAGCTCCAGCTTTAAGCTCGACAATATCCCATTGTTGAACATTTCGAAGCGGAATCTTAATCTCTCCGCGATAATCACTATCAATCGTTCCTGGCGCATTTGGCATGATAAGACCAGACTTACTCATAGAACTACGAAGACGAAGCTGTCCTTCATACCCTTTAGGAATAATAAGGCTAATACCTGTATGTGCTAGTACCGTTGCTCCTGGACGAATGGATACATCCTCTGAAATACAGATATCAAACCCTGCTGAACCTGGGGTTGCATATCCAAGAAATACGAACGGTGATTGATTCAAAACTTTAACGGGAATCATTTCTTCCTTGCTTGCTCTACTTTGTGGTGTTGTTCTCCAGAACTTTTTTTTGCCGCTTCTGAACGGTCCTTAGCTGTCTTGCTATCGACCTTCTTGAACCCAGCGGCTTCAGGGTCCGAGATATAATAGTTCGAGTAGGTTCGGTGTTGACTAGAACCTCCCTTTTTAAGACGTTCTTTGCCGCTATAAATCTCATTTCGAATAAACTCTTCTTCTGCTCCAGCACGGTATTTCATATCATACTGATACTTATAACCGCCTTTTACGATTCCAGCAGCGCAGCCAAAGCTATAATCACGAAGAGCCCAATCACCACACTCAGGACATGGGATTTGAACGCTCTCATTTTCATGCCGTCCATACTTTTCCTCAACTTCCTCGTACTCTTTAATAGTTAAATTAACTTCGATATGCGTTTTACATTTTTGGCATACATGGTCATAAATAGGCATTAACGTTTCCTCACAGTTGTAATATAGTCCTTCTTTTTTACTTCCAAAACATCAGCCCAATCTTCAATTAGGGATGCAAGGTAATCATTGTGTGTAATAATAAATAGTCTTTTGGTCTGAGTAATCTGAACAATAAGTTCGTACAGCCCTCGAATTCCTTCTTCGTCTAGAGAGTCTGCAATCTCATCAAAGAAAACAACATTCGACCTGTCTTTTCCAGTCAGCAGTAGTAAATCATTTAATGCTAACATAACAGATAGCGATAGTTTCTTCTTCTCACCACCAGAAAGCGTATCAAAGAAAGCTAATTTACCTCTATTTAGAATTGTGTCGTGTAAGGAGTCGTCAAACTCAATCGCAAAGTTTCCGCTAGTAAGGAATCCAAGATAGTAGTTCGCTCTTTCGTTGAAGAACGACAGGATATTCCTAATTACATATTTGACTAAACCCTGTTCAGAGAAAGCAGTTTCCCAGAACCGCATAAGGTCATACCCTTTAGCAGCTATTCCCATCTCATTTAAACGGGTTTCGCAAATTTTTTGCTGCTCATCAATCTGTTTATTAATAACAGATAGTTCCGCCTCAAATGTTTTGACTTTCTCTACAAGCTCGAAGTCTTGAAGACTGATAGGAACTTCTGTCTCCTTCAGCTCTGCTTGAAGTCGTTTAATATTCTTCTCAGCTAATTTAAGTTCTCTTTCGCAAGACTCAACAGTATTCAAGTCTTCTTGAATAAGCTCGTAGGATTGCTTAGAAACTTTCCCACAATGCTCGCAAACCGCATCCTTTAGCTTTTTTAGCCGTTGCTTGGTGCGAGAAAGAATACCGGACTTCTCATATCGAACATGCTCTTGTTGTGCGCGTTCCAAGTCTAGCTCATGATGCCTTCGCTCAAGTTCCTGAATTTCAGAAATAGAGTGTTGGCGAATGAATGTAGCTTTCTTAGAACTTAAGAAAGAGTCTGCCTCTTTACAGAGTTTAACTAAAGTATCACGCCTTTTCTTTAATTTAGTAAGCTTATCGTTCGCCTCATCTAAAAGCGTGCTACATATTTTCTTGGTGTTATTGTGATTAGATTTAAGCGCTTTAATCTTGTTGCGGTTTGCAAATAGCTCTGAAACAGATAGAAAGTTTTGAATAATCGTTCGCTTCTCATCTGCGCTGGCTGTAAGGAAATTTGTCGCGTTTCCCTGTCCGAAGATAATGGAAGCGAGGAACACCGACTGGTTCGTGTTCAGGAAGCCCTCTAGGAACTTCTGTGTTTCGTTTATACTCTCCTTAGTACACTTCTCCCCGTCTACCGTCACGGTGAGCATAGGCGGCTTCTTAACGCGCTCTATGACGACATTATCATTGACGGTGAGAGTTACCTTACACTTCCCCAGGGAATGCAAGTTTCGAATACTTTTCTCAGTTGTCTTACGAATTGTTTTGCCAAAAAGGGCAAAGGCAATCGCTTCGATAATCGTACTCTTTCCCGCACCGTTAGAAGAATGAGGATTCGTGTCAGTATTAACTCCGACTACCTGAACTAGTTCAGAGAAATCTTCGAAATCAATTTCTGCCTCTTTGACAGACAGGAAATTTTCAATCTTAATGTGATTAAGTTTCATATGTTTTAATCTCTTCCAGCGCCTTTAGTAGTTCAGATTTTGAGAAGATGACATCTGCATTGTCAATATACTCCTCTACAATCTTATCATCAATTGTAAGGATATTATCGTAATCGACATGAGATGCTTCGTACTTCGGCAGCACATCATCAAATACAATTTCAATGTGCTTTACCTTGTGTTTGTCTAGAAGAGCTTTCATCAATTCTTTTTCCGTACCCTGGTCTAGAGTATCCATCTTGATACGGAGGATAGTGTAGAAAGAATCAAAGTTATACTTCTTTGCATCATCCTCAAGAGAAGCGAGCGTTGTCGTGATGTGTCTAATACCAAAATTAATAGGCTTTCTTACAACCTCTACTCGACCACCACGAATAATCAATTCATGAATATACTTCTGGGCATTCGCTTCTCCGAATGAGGTAGAGTACTGAGTGCCGAGAACATAAATCGACTTGTCGTATACCTTGGGTTTATGAATATGACCGAGAAATGCGAGGCGCTTCTTCTCTTTTCCTTTGAAATGGGATTTCTTTACATACGATTCATAAAGGTACGCGCCGTTTGCGACACACCCATCAAAGCCGAAGTGACCAAAGACATGATTGTCGGTTTTACCTAGGTCATTGATAATAATGTTCTCATCCTCATAGTGCGGAATGAAATCAAAATCAACATCCCCAAGACGAATCGTTCGTGTCTCGGTAATTACAGTAGCAATATCCGAAAACAAACTAAGCGTTGTTTCTGTGCTGCCGTCTTTTGCAATCGTATCATGATTACCCCGGTTGATATAAATGTTCTTTGTGTGAAGCCCTTCTAGCAGTCTACGGAATGCAAGAAGCTCTGCTCCCTTCGGATTGCGCCGATGGAAGATATCACCATTAATAACTACCGTATCAGGCGGTTTCTTATTAACCAGACGGGTTAATGTTTCTACCTGTTTATCAAGGTAGCCTGGAAGGTAATCAGCTCGTAAGTGTAAATCAGTTAATACAACTACTCTATGCATCTTGGAGGAATGATTGAATTTCCTTGCCATTCAGTAGGTTTCCTTTGTTAGAGAACTTCGCCTCAGTTAAATGGCCGAATGAAGTACCAACTTCTACATCCACCTCAAAGGGAACAACGAACTTGATTCCATACATCTTCTGGAAATCGTCCGTCATAGGCAAAACGACTTTTAGCAAGGTCGCGACTTTCTCGGCGTCCTTTGCATTACATTGAACTTCTACGGAGTCATGTACGGTTGCCAGAATATCAAAGTCCAACCTTGCCAGGTCGCGATATCTGTGCAGTCGTTTGATGGAGTGCAGCATCAAGTCTGAGGCAGAGCTTTGAATTACGAAGTTCATACCCTGGCGTAGCGCTCGGAACTGATACTTCCTAATCGGGCTCTTTATATTAGGTAGGTGTCGTCGTCTACCAAATAGACTAACTGCATATCCATTTTTCCGAACCATCTTGTGAACTGATTCAATCCACTTGAAAACTTTCGGAAAAGACTGCTCATACGCAGAAAAGATACCTTGGCAGTAACGAACGCTTTTGCCAATTTGCTGCGCGAGCTTGTTTGGACCTCCTCCATATACAATAAGGAAGCTTACAGACTTTGCAATCTGACGCTCCTCTTTTGTTACATCCTCTGGCTTCTTCCCGAATACAAGAGAAGCCGTATATCTGTGAAGGTCTTGTCCTGAGTTGAATGCTTCGATAAGATTCTTATCCTTACAGCATTGTGCCAATACTCGCAGTTCAGCTTGAGAAAAGTCGGCTGCAAGGAAAACCTTTTTATCATCTGCTTTCATCAGCTTGCGAATATTCACGGCATCATTCTGAGACTCCCGTGGGAGCGTATGGAACGATACGCCCTTCTTTTTCTTTCCAGCAGAATAAGTAGAGCAAGACAAACGACCAGTTACAACTGTAGCGAAGTTGTATTGAGAATAGATGCGACCGTCCTCATTGTACGCTAGTGCAGCCTCAACACCTTTCACATAAGTCTTGTGTTGCTTGGCGCGGTACTTATACTTCAACAGTGTCTGAATGAATTCAATCGCATCTTTGTTTTTTGTAGTTTTCATTACCTCCGTCAGATGCTCCTCACTAATTCGAGGTGTCTTCGTCTTATCGGAAAACATTGAAGGTATTAAGCCAAACCCTTCTGAGGTAAATAGAATAGACGCCATCTCGATAGTCGAGTTTGGATTGATACGGTCGTCTCTCCCCTTCTTCGAGTCGATAAGTTCTTGTAAACGGTCATCTAGACCCGCAATCTCCTCCTGTAGCTTTTGGTCGAGAACCTTTAAGTATTGAGTATCAACACTAATACCAAAGTTCTCAACCATTCCGAGAATTACAAGAATATCTTTAAGCAGGTTATCGTAAACAAAGTTTACCTGCTTTTCCTCCATCTCCTTGCGGAGAACATGAAACGCCCGAAGAGTAAAGTCGCAGTCCATCGCGTTGCCAAACGCGAGGTCGTCGAGCGGCATGTTAGCCCAAAAGTTTTCATCCTTCGGCTTGTTCTTGTTTACTGTCAGCATCTACAAACTCTGTAGCAATATAAAATAGAAATTCGATAGCGGAAAAAACCTTACACTTAGTCCCTTTGCAAGCAGTTCGAAGCCATTGAACCGCGCCAGGACGCCAACCGTCCCCGTCTATAATAATAATAGTCTCATCTTCGGGGACTTGCGAGGTAAAGTTTATCATAAGATAAGGTAACTTTTCATCAACGCTTCCAGCTACAGACTGATACTTGCACTCTATGCGAATCTTTCTCTCTTTTAATTGTAGAAGAAACTCGCTACGACACTTAGTTCCGTAGATACTCTCATACGGAGCGTTTTTCCATAATATTTGGTCGTGTACGCTATGGTCTGGGTCATACTTAACCGAGGGGATATCGAGAGCACCGCACAAGTATCGCTCAATAATATTTTCAAAAGTAGCTCCGTTAGTAGCTGCTTTCTGTCCTTGAGTGTCCGTTTTCATTAGAATTCCTCTAGCTCATTAGGCCAGTATTCTTTTACGATATCCATCAGTCCGTGAGGCTTATTCTCATCGACTAGCGAGTGCATAATTTGAGTGTCGTGAATGTTTGTAAATGTAGGAATACCCCAATTCTTCAAAAACTTCAGGTCGAACTTACAGTTGTGAAAGACCTTAGCGATGGTGGAGTCGCCCATCACACGGGATATTATAGTGCGAACCGCTTCTAAATCGGCGTCCGATAGCTGAGATTCTCTGTGGTGGATGGGAATAACGAACGCCTCAAGCTCGCCAGTGGCGAACCCAATGCTCGTAATTTTATCCTTTTTGTAATCAAGCCCCGTGGTTTCAATATCAACTGCGAGAACTTCTTTCTCAGCAGCGTTCTCAAGATATTCCACAGCTTTCGAAACTTCGTTGCAAAGTTCGTAAGTAGAATCCGCGAGCTTGTTCTTCTTGAGAATGAACTTGTCGTAGGCATTATCAATATCCTGCACGAACATTCCTCGAAGCTTGGGCTCAGAGTATAGCGAGAACGGATGATATACTGGAACAACCGGAATCTTAAATCCGTCGATATCAACCCAGAACTCTTTCCCACGCTTGTTTGTAATACCAGACTTGCGAAGAAGCGTTTTCATAGCGAGGTTGCCAAGAACAAAAACTAGCTTTGGTTGAGCAGTCTTTAGACTCTCTTCAAGCGCTGGGCGATTGTCTTGAATCATCTTCGTAGTAACATCTTTCTCGGAAACGTCCAGAGTTTGAAGCGCTGCCAGAAATTGATACTCATCCCGTGAGAGTTTTGTCTTCTCCAGAAGACCTACTAAAGTCTCATATTCATCATCACGAAATGAATAAACTTGCCCGCGTTGCTTGACGCAGGAGTCGTGAATAAAAATGATAGGCTCCGAACCCACTTCTTGTTTATGGGTTTTTTCAGCATTTTCAAAACTTTTTAGAATTTCATCTATACTCATTTTCTATAACAGCTTATGGCAAAAAAGAATGGACATTATATTGACAACAAGAGATTCGAAGAAGTAATCTCTTTATACATAAAAGACAGCTCAACTCACGAACAAGAGTTGGTTGAGTTACTTGATAGACTAATCACAAATATCCTCATGTCGTTTAAGTTTCGTGTTGACCATGACGACGCGAAGCAGGAGTGCTTCATGCTCGCCTTCAAGACATTAAAGAACTTCCGCCCCTCAAGTGGTTCGGCATTCAACTATTTTACCACCGTCATCGTAAATAATCTGAAGCTGCTCTATACGAAAGACAAAAAATACGTCAAGAAGCTTCAGGACTACAAAGAGATGGTTACTGGTGAAATGTCGATTACCAGAGAGGCGGAAGACTTTTCTAGTAGCGGGAAGATTTAAGAGGCTTCGCTTTTGAGAGCGAAGTAGTCATAAACCTTTGGGTATTCAACAAACACTTTTACATCACCCTTCACCACTTCCACTAGGCAAGGGGCTGAGGTAACTCCAAAGGCTGAAAATACATGAGGAAGCTCCCAACTAGAAATAATGTAGCATACCTCATCTCCTTCTTCTTTTGCCCACTCAGTAGCGCGGTCTACAACTACCTGAGAATACTTATCCCATTCGGAATGGTATAAGAGCAGGAAGGAAGAAGTTTTTTTATCTCGAATAAGGCGGTTTACAACACGCTCATTCTTCTGCGACAGTACTCGTAGAGTTCTCATCTTCAGTTACCGGGACATCAAGTTCAAGTTCCGTCTCCATTCCAGCTTCACGAAGAACTTCCTGTTTTTCTTGCTCGGACATTTCATCCATAGCTTTGTTTAGGTCGTTCATAAAGCCATTCAAACCACGGAATAACATAATCTTAGCGAACTCGCCATCAGACATATTGCCCGCTCCAATTACAGCGTTCTTAATCGCTGCCCATTGGTTTGATTCATCTTTGCTTAGTTTAATGTAAATCTTCATTCGTCTACCTTCGGACTTAGTTTTGAAAACCCAATCTTCAGTTTTCAGTTTAAATTGTTTTTTTTGGACTTTCATAGAATATGTCGAACCTGAATAAAATCCTGAACGACGGTGAATTTGGCAAGAAGCCAAGAGTTAATAGTAAGAGGAAAGGAGCTACATTCGAAAGAAAGATTGCTCAAACTCTTAATGAGCGATTTCAAACTAACGAGTTTAGTAGAACTCCTGGGTCGGGAGCCTTCGGGTCAACCCACCAACTCCCACAACATCTTATAGTCCACGGAGACCTGATTACACCACAAAATTTTAGATTTACTATCGAGTGTAAAAATGGGTACAACCTGGAGATTGATGATATTTTCAAGGACTCCAGCGACTTTCATAAGTTCATCGAGCAAGCTAAGAACGATGCTAGAAGAGCAGGTAATAGAGATTGGATGGTAATCTATAAGAAGAATAGAAGAAAAGAAATAGTAGTAGTAGAAGAAAAGATTCCTTCATTAAAAAACTACATCTATTACAACAATTGTTGTTACATTTATCTTCTAAAAGATGTTCTAAGTAAACCAGATGATTACTGGTTTAAATAGATTTCATATAGCGAAGTTCAGATTCGTGTCCTAACTCAAACTCAATAGCAGCATTTTTGCCCTTTCGTGCAACTCTTCTAAGACCAAATAATACTCTACCATCAGGGGTAGTAACATTACTTCTAGCAGGGTCTACACGAATATTATTATCCGGATTAAAGGCTTCTTTTGCAAAAGCTTTCATAAGTGTATGATTACTTCCTATAGAATCTCTAGTGGGGGATTGAATATGTAGAGGTTCTTCTCTGCGTGCAGCGAAGGATAGAATAGCATCATTTAGTACAGCACCCCTAGCATAATCACTGCCAGCACTAGAGGTTGCAGCTTTTCTAATCTTATAAAGCTGGAAGACTTTGATTGTAGCTAATCTTTTCATTTCAGGGTCATCAGAAGATAAACCCTCTGCAATTGATTTTGCTTCAGCTTGAAACTTCTCTCGTCCAGATATTGTAGTTTCGTCAATCTCCATAGACCGTAAAAAAGAAACAACATCCCTTGTATTTTTAGGGTTTAGGCGAGATAATCTACCGTCAATCTTCTCATAGATTGCTCTATCTCTTTCAAGGGCTTTATCAGAGATACGTCTCTGTTCCGGTGTAAACGCTCCATCAGCAACAAGCATATCTAATGTATTATTTCTTAACTCATCATACTCTGCCGTGTCGCTTCCAAGCATTTTTGCAACAGCGCCAGACCCTGCCCGAGTTAAAGAGTTTTCTTCTTTTTTGACTTTAATGCTGGTGTTAACCATTGTAGTACCGATAATCTCTTCTCCATACTCAGAAATTAAATCAGTATCTTCAGGGGTTACAACATGTAGCTTAACGCCTTTACCAAGCGCGTTTGTGTTTAGTTTTGCTTCAGGTCTTACAAATGCGATAATGTCTGGGCGTTCTCCCATTAAGCTACTTTGCGAAGGCGCTCCAACCTTAACTACATCACCTTGTTGAATACCGAGAGACTCATTAAATTTTTGTGCAGACGCAACTTGCTCTCTAACCATATTTTTAACAAACACGGGTAAACCCCCGGACTCGCTAACTTGATTTACTAGGTATTCTAAAACGTCGTAGTCTTCATCATCTAACGGAGTTTCTAACACGGTAATATCGGCAGGGATTGAGCCAAATTTTTCTAACCCATTTTTGACTTTTTCGCGAGCCTCTTTGATAGCTGCTTTATCTCCACTCTTCAGCGCGAGGTCTAACTCCGCGACATATTCTTTAAATTTACCGACAGCATCATTACTACCCGAACCAGTACCCGACTTTGAACTTTGAAAGGCTTTAGGAAGACCCTCAATCTCTTCTTTAGACATACTCTCTACATCTAAATCACCTTCAAGTAAGCGAACTTCCTGTAAGAGTGGACCAAACTGAGATAACTGAGCGCCTAAAGTAAATCCGTAATTTGAATCACCATACTGCGCACTTTCCTGTAGAGTTTTATACTCTTCAACATACTCTCCTGGACGCCCGATAAAAATATTTCCATTGTTGCGAATTGTGAGGATTTTTAAAGCATCGCGCTCAGCGCTCGTTAGGTCTGATGCTTTGAGAACTAAACCACCGTCTGAGGTTTGTTGTACTTTGGACATTACAGAGAATAAAGCCCCAGTACCATTCTTTAACTGTTGTTTTGCTTCTTCTACTAACTCTGGCTTTTCAATTCCTATTAAGCTTAAGAGTTTTGCCACCTTGGTCTTTTTTCTTGGCGTATTAATGGTTTGTTCAATACCATCAATTATTTTCATAGCCTCTTCTGGACCAATACCCAAAGCACGTTCTACAGTGCGAGATATTTCTATTCTTTCTGAAGGAGAAAATTCCGCTCGCTGCATAGGGCTTAGCCCTTCACGTTCCTTTTTTTTGTCTTTTTCGCTTTTATCTGAGTCCGGTTTTTTTGACTTTTCTGTTCCTGCTTTTTGAATAAGTGAATCTAGAGCTTGGATAACAACAGGAATATTATCCTTTTTCAGAGCCATTGGCTTTTGTCCCTGACGGTTAACTACCTGCACCCCTTTAACTGTTGCAGCAGCTTGACCGTAAGTTTGTAACTGTTGAGCTGCTTGGTCAGGCGTTAGGTTTCCTTGTTCACTCCCAGCCTTCTGGATATTCGCTTTCGCCATCTGATACTGCGAAATTTTAGTCTGGGCGTCAATCTCATCTCCCAAACTAAACTGTTGCGCCCACCACTTTTCGGACGCCTCTGAAATCACAGAAGGGGTCCATGTTCTTTTTCTCATTCCCGAGTATGACCCGAGAAGCTTTTCAAATACGCTTACAGACATTACAAAAAAAGATAGCTCCTATTATATTTAGGAGCTATCTTATAGTCTATTCAGTTAAAAAATCAGCCGACTGGGTTCAGGATATCTTCGAAGGCGTTATCACCGTTGCGGAAGTAACCAACCATGTCGTAACGAACCGTACACTCGATAGAGTGGAATTCGTTAGCCGAGTAGTTGAATTCTGCAAGTCGCCAGTTCTTACAGTAAGCGCCGTACATTCGAGCGACAAACTGTGGCTTGCGGTTGTTGTCTAGAAGAACAACATCAATTGTACGCTTGAAACCGCCACCACCAGAGATAATCTGCCCAGCGATATTAGATTGAACCGAAGAAGAGTGAGTACCAGTAATCGGGTCGTAAGTGGTTCGCATCCAGTTAAAAAGAGCCTTAGCAGCATCACCTTTAAGAAGGTTGTCGAACGTAATTACTGTCTCCTCAGTTGAAGGTCTACCTGGGTAGTAAAACTTATCGTTCACACGGTCTACCATGATATCTTCAACGTTGTAACCAATCTGACCAACTTGTTTGGCCGCGAGAGTTAGCACGTTATCAGGGCTTGTAAGACCAGTATTCGATAAGATACTGCCTACAACACCGCCGAGACCGTTGATACGAATGAGCCAACTGTAAGCTCGGTAGGAGTCGTATCTGTGAAACAGTTCCGTACCCCCGGTAACGCCAGCGACATCAAGGACACGCCCTGTTTCGCCAAAGAAGTCTTGTAAGTCTACATTAACCATTGGTTTTATGTTCTCCTATTTTATATAGCATTAAGCAGTGGGTAGGTCAGTTCCCAAGGTTGCGCTTGTTAGGTTAAGTTCGAAGACGATAACTTCCGCAGCCTTTGTAGGCTGAAGAATTACCTTGCACCAAAGCTCGTTTCGGTCGATACGAATTGGTGTGTTGGTACTCGAATCACAGATAACCTTGAAATCCACAACCCCTCTACGACTCTTGATGTCAGCCATGAGAGGCTCGACAGCGTTCGTGATTCGCTTCCAGGTTGCAGCGTCGTTGGGCTCGAAGACGAACTGGCGAGTAGAAGCCAGAAGCATCTTGCGAATTACAATCATAAGACGGCGAACGTTGATTCTATCAAGAGCCGTGGCGGTTCTTTGAGTAGTTCGCTGGCCCCACAGGACGATACCGTCCGTGAGGAATTTTTGAACGGGGTTGATTACGTTTCCTGGGCCATAGAGAGCGTCTCTATCACCTTTGGTAAGGACAACTTCAACATCGACAGGCTTGGTAAGTCTACCTCGCACAAGGCCAGCAGGAGCAAACCAAGCGTCGAAAGTAGCGTCTGTAAAAGCCATCTGGCGAATAGCGAAGATGTCTGGTGAGACGTACTCGTCAATCTGAGTGAAAGGGTTGAAGAGCTTTACCCAAGGCCAGTACACACAAGCGTATGAGTTGTTGAGGGCGGCTGTTCTACCTTCGGCAGTACCATTCGACCAGGCGATAGCAGTTTGAGGGTTGGTAATACCAATTGGAGGGTTAGTTACAACCAAGAACTCTTGTGAATCTGCTGCAATCGAGATTGCATTGTTCACAATATTTTGTTCTGTAACTCCAGGAATAGCAAGTAGAGAGATATCAACATCTTCTTTCAGGTAGGAGTAGACACCGTTTCCGTCAGCAGCATTACCGATGAATGCAGCTTTTACTTCGGCATCAGAGAAAGTTTTAGAGCCATCTCCAAGGTCTCCATTTACACCACCTGCAAAGTTGTAAGTACCATCAACAAGTTTAATAAGCTTAACAGCGGAAAAGTCGAGACTAGCAGAGGCTCCAGCCGAGTCGATAAAGGTTCCAGCACTTAGAGTATCACCGGCCATAGCATTACCCCATCTAGGAGGTAGAGTCCAGGCAACATCATCTCTATCGGCGTTGTCAATAGCAAACTCACCCACAATGTAATCAGAAGTTTTGTTTGTTGCGTCAGTCGTACTATTGATAACGCTTGAAGGGCTAATGTCCGTACCTGCGGCGGGGCTAACTAAGTTTACAACATAGCTTTCTTCGGCACCGCCACCTTTATTCAGTACAAACTCAGTCCTATCTGCTTGATTCGCCGTAACAACATCTTGAAGCCCTGTAGTCTTTAATCCGTAAGTTTCTATACTTGCAGAGTAATTGTATCCAGCGCCGGGATAAAGTGTTCGTGTTACATAAGCCCCGCCGCTTAGACTTGTCGAGTCCATAGTTACGGCAGAGGCAGTAACACCAGACCCCGGAGTACCATAACCACTACCAGTAGACGGCTTTAAAGTAACATTACCCCCAGTAGCCGATAAAGCTGCATTAGAGCCAGAAAAAGCAGTAACATCTACATTCGTGGTTCCTATAGGAAGAGTCGGGAAGCTTGATGTCGAAGACCATGCGTACATGGTAAGTTCCGCACCCGAACCTGCGTAAGAACCTATAAACCGCCCTGTAGACGAGGTATCGCGAAGGAAAGAGATTGGTGAGCTTGGAGTTGTCCTTGAGTTGACAGTAGCCAGCACGGCATCCGCACCACCAATCCATAAGGCGTTAGCAGAAGCGGGAGTTACGTTAAAAATCAGCGGGTCGGTTGTGACCGTAACACCAGCCGAATTTTTAACAGTTGCCATGAAAAGATAGTGATTATTCTCGCTAAGTCCTGCGGATGGGGACACATCGGGACATGTACCAATCTTAACCGCAGCATCAGCTACCGTTGCACTAGAGGTAACAACTCTCGTAAAGTATACCGTATTTGTACGGTCAAGAATGTGATAAGCGCCGATTAAACCTTGACCACCTTCAGCATCTTCAGGACGGCCAAAGGTTTGAATAAGTTGGTCGGCGTTTGTGATTAGAGTAGCTACCCCTGCTGGTCCTTGAGATGCGAATCCCATAATACCAACGTTGGTTGCGTTGAGGGACGGCGTATAATCAGACCAGTCCTTTTCAATTACATATACTCCGGGGCTTACATATGCGGGCATGTTTTATTCTCCTATTAGGCGTTCGAGATTTTTACCATTTGTCGCTGCTCGGCAACGCGAATAAGGTCGGTAATCGAGTCAGCAGGTACAATAACCGATTTCTTTGAGGCCAACCAAATATGGTCATATTGCCCCGAAGGAAGTTTCGTGATAATTTCAAGACCTTGGTGGGTCAGATTTTTAATTCTTTTATAAGCGGTCAATGGATTAATCCTCTCTATTGTATTTAGACAGGGTGCAGCGTAAAACCATTAGTTTTTTTGAAGTTGTTTGTTAAGATTCTTCAGTAATCGTTGTAATACCCGAACCCCTATTTGGTATCTGATTTAACTGAAAATCTCTGCCACCCCCAGCAAGATAGCTTTCCAAAGGTACAAGACCGGCAGTTTCATCTAAGTACACTTCAAAATTCATAAGCTGTATCTCACCAGTATTAGTAAATCTAAATACTTTACTGGGAATATACGATTGAACTTCAAATCTGAGTTGTCGTTTAATAATCCTGTCCTGACGGTCGCCTACAGACATGTTAGAGGAGTCTGAAACATCTTTAAGGTAAGCTTGATAAACTTCATCCTCACGAATATCAACTCTTAGATTAGGGCGGAACTGAAGTATAATCTGCTCTGTAAGCTGGTTAACCTCCTCTACGTACTTACCCCAAACGTTTAAAACAAACCCTAGATTTGCTGCTACAGGTGCAAGAGCCATGTATCGAATAGCTCGTTGTTTTTCAGGTATCCAAAACTTGCGCTCTACAAGAGCCTCCATCGGTTTCTGTCTAGCAGTATCAATAGAAACTCCATCTAGCTGCAACGACAGCAACGGTAGATTCTGCGTTTTACCCTCGACAATTTTAGCAACTGCTCGCTCTGGATTAGCGTAGATAATCTCTACCTCCCGTACTGTATCATCTCCCTTTAGAACTTTAAAGCTACTAAATATTTCTTTCAGTCGTCTAGTAAAGATACGATAGAAATCAGGTTTTTGAAAACTTGCGGATGATTCGAGCTTTTCAATCTCGCGTCGAATATCATCAATTGTCCATAATGCCCCAGCCATCAGAACACCTCATCTTGAGGAAAGGACTCCTCTGCTCTTGTAATATCCTCATCATCGCGAAGGACTCTGGCGGCACAGGTTAGGTGGTAAACACCGTATACATCGAACTGGTCTTCTTGAACCTCAAAAACCTCGTACTTTAGATTTTGAAAGTCTGGTTGAAGAATATCTCCAGGAATAAGAGGACGGCCAACGAGCTTTTCTAAATAACTCTTATTGAATGTAAATATCTGCTCGCTGGTAATTTCAATACCAAATTCAGTTAAATTTTCTTCGAGGGCTTGAGGCTCGTAGTGGCCTTGAAGAACAATCGGCTCATTCGATATAACTTTTTGAGACGCCTCTCCATACAAATCATCAGCCATACCGTCTGTACGAAAAAATTTGTATAGTAAAATTTTAGAGCCGCCTAAGCGAATAAGTTCATCGTCAACCAAATTAAACAGTTCAATATCAGGATTATCTAAATCATAAAGATTTAGCAAATCATTAAACTGCTCAGCCGTATCGCCTACAATCTTATGAGAAGTTCTGAACTGTTTACGGTCAGCCATTAGAAGGTACTAAATGCAGGCGGCTCTTCAATTTCGGTTAACAAGGCTTCAACAAGTTTTTCTTGTTCATCAGTTCCTTGTGTAATCAGAGCCTCTCCGTTTAGTTGAGCGCCGCCTCCAGGGGAGGGGAGTGTCTGATACTTCCCGCGAATTTGTCCTAGAATAACTTTACATATGGCAAGGCTATATTTTTGAATCCAGCTTACAAAGTAAGGATGAAGCGTATTTGTGTCAATTGCTTTGAACTCAACAACAACTTCATCATAAACAGCAGTTGGTGTAGGGGAAATATTAAGTAAGTTGCCGTTAATTAAATTAAAGGTTCCGTCATTTCCAAGTATCTTTCGTACCATTTCTAAATGAGAGATAGTAAGGTAATAATCTCCAATAGAAAAGTCTCTAAACAAGAAGTTATCTTGAAAGTATTTGATGAAGAAATCAAATTCTAGTGTTCCGTTTGACTGCGCAACACTAAGAAGGTTTTTACGATACACAGCACCCCTAAAGTTATTTGCGACAACTTGAGGTAACTCATAAAGAGAAATTCCAGCAGATGTTGCAAAGGTGCAGAACTGAGAGCACCAGTCAGGAGCATGATAATCTAACTTTGATACTGCCTCATCAATAGCAGTCTGAATTTGAAAGTCTGTAAGCTCTACACGAACAACAGGAAATCCAAGACGAGCAAGAACAAAATCTTTTACAATCTCATAAAACTCAGTAAAGTAAGTTTGATTTCGGAATCTACGTCGATTAAGTTGGCCGTATTCTATATCGCCGGGATAATCCCAGTCCTCTAATACTGCATAACTTCCGCTGACAGAGCCGAAAGTGTTACCGTACCGTGTTTGAGGTTTTACTGCCCTGAATGACATTTAACTTACTCCTCTGAAGTAGTTTTTTTTATGTGTCGTTTTTTTGTAGTTGTAACTTCTTGTTCTTCTGTGACGGTTGTTTCGGCCTCTGTACTACACATAATGGTAGTAGTAGTAACTTCAACAGATTCAACTACCTCCACAACTCCAGGAGGAAGACCTACAATCGCCTTAGCGTCTACCTCGGCAGTTTGGCCGGGACCTAAAATAATTCGACTACCAGTAAATTGAACAAAAACGGAACTATGTCCTGTATTCTTTAAAAGCATAATATCACCTCTAATGTATATAGACAAACAAAGAGAGCCGCACTCGAAAAAGCACGGCTCTCTTATTTAATTTAGGTTATTTATCAGGCGTTAGCTCGCCCAACAGCACCAGGACGGAAGAGGAAGTTGCTACCAGCACCGACAACTCGGATGACACGGAAGAAGCGGGACTCGGGAGACACAGCAGCCTTGCCGTAGCGGGTAAGCAGACCCTTACGGGGCTGGAAGGTCTCAGGGTCGGTAACAGTGGGAAGCATCTGGAGCGGGATGTACGGGGCGTACACGAAGCCAGCGTCCATAGGCGAGCTGCCCTTGTAACCCATGAGAATCTCATCGTCAGGATAGAGCGGGTCAACGTAAACATCGAACATGCCCTGGAGTTTACCAGCGTAGTTGATGTTAGCGCCAAGCTGACCTTCCCAGTTACCAGCCTTCACACCGCCTTCGAGCTTCGAAGCCGAGTTAAGAATAGCGGCCATGAAGGGCGAGGTGATAAGGTAGTTACCAGCACCACGGTAGGTCGTCTTGTAGATATCCTGCGAAGCGAAGTTCAGGGTAGCAAGGAGGTTTGCGTAAGCCTGACCAACGTGGCGAGGAGCAAGGTTAAGAGCAGTCGAAGCGAAGTCTACGAAGTAAACGTTACTACGAGTACCCCATTGACCGCCGCCTTGTCCGGTTACAGACGTGGAACCAGTTACATCATACAGGAATTGGCCTGGGTCAAAAGCACCGTTGCGACCAGCACCAGTAAAGTTGTTGCTGTTAGGCATGTCCATCATCTTGCGCTGCCAAACCGCACCAGAGGAATCATAAGCGATGCCGCGCATATCTTCGATAAGCTCACGGTCAATCTCAAGAGCAACTTCCTTACCAAGAAGGTCAGTAAGTTCACGCTCAAGGTCAAGGTTGTGATAAGCACGAAGGTCTTGAGCAGCTTCAAGAGTCCAAAGGGCACGGAACTTACGAGTCTGTGCGGTTACGGGCTGCTGCTCGATGTGGAAGTTAATCTCAGGAATGACGCCGTTTGGAGTAGCATCAAACCCAGTAATGTCACCGATAGCAGTAGCGTCAGAGAAATTTGGACTGACAACCTTACCAAGAACCTCACCAGTGGAGACATCAAAGCCAACGTGGATACCAGAAGTCGGGAACCCAGCAATCTCACCACCGAGAGTTGCGCTGGGAGCATCAACAGTTACGGTAGAAAGGCTTGAGTTAGCAACCATTGTGTCGAGGCTAGAAGCACCAGCCCACTGAGCAGAGGCGTCTCCATAAGCATTCTGGCCGTAGGTAAGGTCATACTTACCGTAGACGGTCTCACGGCGCGAGTCGGTAAGACGGTCGTAGCCTAGGTAGAAGATTTGCGAGACAGGCCCTTGCATGGGCTGAACGCCAACAACCCTGTTAGCAATTAATTCGGGAAAAACCCGACGAACGAGAGGGAAGGCGAACTTCTGGAAAGTACCAATGGAACCAACTGTGGTTGGACCCTGACCGGGAGTAGCCTCGGAGAGCATACCATCCTTTTGAGCCTCGTTCAAGATATGACGAGCTTGGTTCTCAAGGAGGACGGCAGTTGTCTCGCGAGTGTACGAGTCATTAACACCTTCAAGAATCGGACTCCACTTATCAACTAGAGTTTTCGATGTTTGTTTATTTAGCATTTTTTAGCTCCTATAAGTTTGGGACAAACGAATAACGTCCTCATTCAGGAAGTAATTCTCCCGGGCTGAATCGGGCAGACCTTGGGTTTCATGATTTTCATTGGTTATCATGACCGCCGACTCTGAGGACTTGAAGGGAATTTCAGCCTTTTCCCGTTCGTCAATTAGCGCCTCTGAGAGTTGGCTAAGTTCAACCTCCTGGTGGTCCAGCTTGGATTCAAGGAGATTAACTGTTTTAAGGGATTCGTTGAGTTGCTGTCGAGTAGCGTCAAGCTGTTCTTGTAGTTTAGTGTTTGCAGCTTCATGCACAGAAATAGCGTTATCAAAATCAACACTATCAAGTTCAGAAGCAACAATCATCTTTACCGCTTCAAACGCTTTGAAGGCTCGTACCAAGTTATCCTCAGCAGCAAGCTCCTCACGTGCGGACTCTTTTAGCTCGTCAAGCTTAGTACGAAGAAAAGCCTTAACCTTAGTTTCGATAATCTTAACTTCGTCTGCAACGCGCTCTTCAACGACTTCATCAATTAGAGAAGCCACTTCTTCAATCCCAGCCTCGGTAAGACCTTTGGGAAGAGCTTCTACTAACTTATCGAGATTTGTTTCCATAATAAATTTCGGTTGCTATGATTATGTATTATACGGCGAAAGAAAAAGCGTTTTATTTTTAAAGTTTGCTTAAACGTCTCTTTAACGCCGTAAGATAAATCCGGTCATTGTGAAAGTGTTGAAGTTCCTCAATAATCGGCCCACGTACTTCATTTAGTTGTTTGTGCTCCGCAAGAGCAGGAAAGGCATCCTGGCTAGAGGGCTCAGAAACCATATCAAAGGTAATCATGTTGTAGTTCTCTCCTACGACATAGTGTGCCCCTGACTCATCTAAATCAACTGAGCCTGTACCGCGAGAGGAGATTCCTAGTTTTACGCCAGCACGAAGAAGCTCTGCAAGAACTTTGCCAGCGGGAGTGTTAAGAACCTCGCCCTCTCCCATAACATGATTACCTTGTATAGAAAGATTCGTAATAACATGGGATACATTACCAAGGTGAACAATTTCATCCGAAGGGTGGTCTAGCTCCCCAAGAAGTCTACGGTCATTAATCTGGCCTTGAAGCTTCTTTACTTCACGCTCTAAAAGTCTTTTACTGTAAACCCTTTTATTACCGTTTGGACGTTCGGCTTCAGAGAAGATACCTTTAAATCGAATAGGTCCACCAGAACGTCCTTCAGAAATCAGGGAAACTTCACCGAAAGAAAAGATATCTCGAATAAGCATTACTTGTCTCCTAAGTGTTCATTAAGAATACGGTCTAAGAATAGCTCAAAGGACTCCTTCTTTACCTTCTTAGCTTTTTTCTTTGATGCCTTACCCTTC
>JGI10211J34971_10000777_pt1 | contig 26568 bp, 12 predicted proteins | sample Etolagsediment_FD_34971 | JGI IMG/M metagenome (IMG submission 34971)
CTATAGATATCAAAGAGGTGGTCGCCCTTTTTGACCGGGATTCCTGTATAATCCACAAACAATCTTTCCAGACGTCCTGGAAACCAGGCTGAAATATTTTTGACCCGGGTTTCGTCATAATCAATGCGGCCGGCGAGTTCGATAAGGTATTCAGCATTGCCCTTTCGCACAGGCGTTGTGCGGACCTCGGCCAATGTTCGCGCTTCATTTGACAGTGATATTTCGCGGTCACTGAGATCGTTCCTGGCTCCTTCCAGGGGGATCAGGTCCATAAAACAAATGGGGCACTGCCCAGGCTCAGACAGCCGGATCTGAGGATGCATGGAACAGGTATAGACACTGGTTGCATCATGGAGGTGAAAAGTTTGACCTTCTATATCGGAGGGTGACCCTGAAAACAAGATCCAGCCCAGCAGAAGTCCGATTATGACAGCACCGGCCAAGTGGGTTCCTTTTTTACCTGATGCTGTTTTGATTGAATGTGGAATGCTCATTATTCGCTCCGTAAATATTTCAAGTCGATCAATGCATCGTTGGCAGCTTTGTGTTGTTTTACCAACGCCAGTTGAAGATTTACCACTTCAACTTTGGCCTGGATCAATTCAGAATTGGTAGATGTCTCAGTGATGTAACCCTGTTGTGTTACGAGGGCTTTCTCGCGACTGCGAGGAATCAGCTCATTTTCATAGACTGCAATCGTACGCTGATTCTCTTTCCAGGTTGACAGAGCCAGTGCGTATGCCTCCCGTAGATGATCTCCTTCGCTGGCGAGTTGGAGATCCGCCTGTAATTTTTGAAGCTGGCTGGCACGAACTTCGGCCCGCTTTTGCTTCCAATTCCAGATGGGTATCTGGGTGCCGATACTCAGCGCCAGTGCATCCCTGCCGGAGTTTTCAGGGGGCACGGCCACTTCTTTTGAACCAATGACCAGATACTCCAGACCAAGCGTTATATCAGGAAGCATATTGGCTCTGGCCAACCGCTCTCCAGCCGCCCGATCCGCGCTATATTGTTCCAGCCTAATCCACAATGGATGTTGTGCAACCTCCAGACCCTGCTGGGTGGCATCCAGACGTACACCCCTGGATATTGCCTCAGGAAGATGGAAGGGCGCATCCAGACCCAGAAGGCGACCCAGGCGGATGGCCAGGCGGTTCTGTTCCGCCTTGGTGTTCTCCAAATTGTTCTCCACAAGTTTCAGATCCATTTGAGCTCGGATCAGCGAGGCATGAGAGATCAGCCCCCCACGATAGTTGTTGTCCAGTATCCCCAAATGATCCTGGATCAAATTCAACTTTTCCTCCTGCAGGGAGATGGATCTCTGAAGAAACCATCCCTCATTCCAGAGAGCGCGCAATCCACGCAGCTTCTCCAGGTAAACCGCGTTCAAGGATTGGGCTGCCATTTGAGTTCTCGCCGAGTACTGTGCCTTGAGGGCTCTGGTTTTTCCCGGGAGAGGAATCTTCTGACTGATGCCAAGTTTCATCTGTTGGGGTCCATTGGCTGTTTCAACAGGCTGGCCAAAGATCCCCATAGAAACCAGGGGGTCTGGCAGGCTGACGATGGTATTTTCCATACTCAAAGCAGCTTGATATGCCAGAGATGCAGCCTGGATATCCGGATTTCTCTGAACCATGATAACAGTCAGATCATCCATTCCCCGGGCAGTGTCAGGGACAGGGTTGGTTCCGCTTGACAACCAGCCAAGCAACTCATTGAATGCAGCAGCGGACTCACCAGCTGAGGTCTTGGCTGATATAAAGCCCGCCAGGATCAGGATCACACTCAAATTTTTAATCAATTTTAATAACACAATAATCACTCCATTTTTGGGTACAACACAACATCACACAGCTCAGGCTGTGTCAATAGCTGTCCAGATTGGAATGATCTAAATCAGAAGGGGGGCGTAACTGGGGGGAGGTGCTTCCAGGAGCAGGTAAATGCTTTCATGAAGGCATACTTCCCGCGTGACAATTCGTACCTCAAATTCAGGTGCAATGCGCTCCATCTCGAGTTGAATATTGCTTTCAGCTTTGATCAGAGGAGCGGAAACAAGGGGCAGGATCAGCTTTACCGAACAGGAGGTCATGGCCATCTCACAGCCACTGCTTGCCTCTTGTTCGCAGCAGCTTACGGTTTGCTGACAGCAGGCATCCTGACAATCAGTATGGCTTTGCATGAATGGCAACGCCTGCATTACTCCCATGATAAGGAGCACAACCAGGGTCGTTCTTTTCCAGATACGATGCATAGGTCTTTAATATGCAAGCACTTGGTATAGTTCCAAACTATTTATTAATATCAATGATTTTGATGCGCAACCGTTCAGCAGGTCACTGAAGAAGCCAGTCGTAGATATTTGAATCCTCTGGTCCTCTGCGACCCCCGCCGTTCCATTCGGACCCCTGCTTCTCTACTGCACGCAGGTCACCCAGTCCAGCGCCACCGTGATCGTCCTGGAACCCCACAGCCACCTGCACCCTGGCTTGTGCCAGATTGCCTTTGAGCAATTCCAGGGGCAGCTTGAAACGAATGGTTTCGGTCTCAGCGTTTCCAATGGCGCCTGAAGCGGTCGTGGGCATGTATTCTGCCTGGATCTGATGATCCGCCCCTGCCAGTTGGAAGCCACCACTGAGATAGAGTATCTGATCCGCTTTGAACCCATTCTTGAATTCAGCCTGAGCATTTTTTCCGATGGAGGCTGTGCCTGAATGCTCATCATAGCTGATGCCCAACGCGCAGTAGGTAAGCTGATAACCATATTCAGGATGCCAGCCAGGATCCACCAGATTGGCAAATTTCAGCTCGAATGTGTAGCTCTCCTCATTTTCGCCAATTTCCAGAGAAAGAATATCCACGATACCTGGTTGAAATTGTGAATTACCTGGATAAACATAGCTGTTTCCATCGCCCCTGTCATCTCCCGAGGCATCTTTGAGCAGGCTGATGGTGTTGCCCATAGTCCCCTCCTTAACCACAATCTCTGACTCAGTCAGGAGTCGATGTTCAGGCCCTCTCAATACGGGCACATCAAGGGTCGTATCAATATTACAAAAGGGCAACTGATTGAGTGGAAATTCAAAGTCGCGGGTGCGTTGATGATATTCACCCACACCTGCCGGGACGGTCCATTGTCCCATCCTTTTTTCATAACGCAGATGGAGCGACTGGGTTGACCAGAGAAATTGGATGCTTGGCATCAGGTCACCCTGAAGCAATTCGATCTCCAGTGTCAAACCTGAGGGACTTTTCCTCTGGATATCAATCTGAAAGCTGTCATCAGTTTCCAGATAGGATAGCTGCCAGGTATCATCTCCAACGGGGTGGAAGAAACGAACATCTTCAATACCGGCTATCAAGCGTGGTTTGAGGCAAATGGTCTGTGAGCTGAGATCCGGTTGGACACCCAGAATATCCTGATAAAAGCTGCGAAGGTACTCAGCCAGACTCCAGGCCTGGCTAAAGGTACCAGAGAGACTCAGAACCCCCTCCTGCGGCCAGGCATCTGTCAATTCTGCCAAGGTGCCAACCGCTCCCCGATTGAGGATCTGATCACTGAGATCATTGAGGATGGCTTCTGCATAATGCATCTGACCAAATTGGACAAATGCTGGAATAGCTGCTGCAGAGTTCCAGGTCCAAATGATCCCGTTGTGATAGGCGGCATCTTTTACATAAAGCCCCGGTCTCTGATGAAAGGGGTGAAAGTTTGGGTCATCCTGGGTTAAAGAAAGGACTCCCCGTGGGCTGACCAGTTGTGGAGCCAGAAAAGCAAAGGTTTTCCAGTCACAGGTTTCATGGAACAGGGGTGGGACGAGAAATGTATTTGGTCTGATCTGTTGATCCTGGCTGTCGTCCTTATTCAGGTGATCAACCAGCGTACCATGCTCAATTGAGCGAAACAGGTCTAAGCCATCTTCCAGTTTGAGCAAGGCTATGGCACAACGTTCCGCCAGGGATTCATCGTGAAATTTCAATGCGAGTATCTGACATATTTCCAGTTGATCCCGCCAGATAAACTGGATCTCAATGGCCCTGTCTCCCCTGGGACTCCAGGGTCCATCGGGACCTTTGGCATCCATCCAGGTATCTGCGTCATCATGGCGCAGCAGTCCATTTTCATCCACCCAGTTTTGGAGGGCACCTTCGGTGGCGATTCGCACACTCCCCCACATTTCTGAAAGAAACGCCTCATCCCCGGAATAGCGATAGGCATCCCAGATCGATCTGATAAACCAGGGGGTCCCATCTGTGGTATTGTAAATAATATCCTCAGGCTGAGCCCGATTGGGCACCCGTCCATAATTTTTATCATCAGGATCCCGGTTCTGAAGCTCAGCGAAGGATCTGAGGATGGCTTTTGCTGTCTCGAATTTGCCACTGATCAGGGTTGCCCCGGCAAAGGAAATGAACACATCCCGGCCCCAGTAATCATCAAACCAGGGCAGCCCCGCGTAGATACCCACCCCCATTTGATCCATGATAAGGGCATCCAGTGAAGCTTGAGCCCAGACCATGGCCTGGTCCAGATCAGGGCGATTGCTCTGCATGGCAGCCTTGTCCAAAAGTGTTTCGATACGTTGCTGCCGTTGATTCAGAACTGTGGCAGGATCAGTTGCTACAAAAACAGGTTCATTGCTTACGTAGACCTGAATCAGCATTTCACGGGCAGGATCAGACTGCGCCTGCTGCGTTAAATAGCCGTTAAAGCGCTGAAGGTCGAGTGCGGAGGGCAGCAACCATTTCATGGGTTGGGAAAACAGAAGATGAACATATTGGTATGCACTCTTTTGGTCCTGATGGGTCAGGAGCTGGATACGCATCCCACTCTCACTGGTAGTGACCTTGAAATCCTCAGGTTGAGAACCTGAAAGTACTGCAGGCTGGATGGCCCACCTGATGGCTGTCTCAGACTCCAGTTTGACCATTAAACCACGTTGATTGTCAAGGATGGTCCAGGTTTCGCGAATCCCCTCCGCAGCGTATTCCCGCTGGAGATGGTTGGGATCAACCATAACCCGGGCAGCTTCACGGTCAAGCAGATACCCATTGGCAGAGATGAATAGGTCCTCCACATATTGGCGTTTGGAGGCCGTCAGACCATGCCAGGGTGAGTTATTGTAGCCGCCGGTGCGGGTGACCCAGAATGCGTCACCCTTGTCCGTATAGGCAATCTCGCGTTGGGAGCCTGGCTCCAGTTTTAGTCCTAGCTGTCCATTGTCGTTTTCTCTGCTGCAGGCCAGGAGGCCGAATATCAAGAGCAGTAGGCATAATAATCTTGGGATCATCATAAAAGCTCCTTTATGAAAAGGACAGATACTGGGATCTGTCCTTATACATAGAATTGGTTTTGGCAGCCGACTATTTTAGCAGCATCAGTTTCTGAACCTGCCGGAAGGTCGGGGTTCTGAGTTCCACAAAATACAAGCCTCCTGAAAGAGGAAGGCCGGATTGATCAAATGCCTGCCAGGTTAATTCATGTTTTCCAGCCTGAAGGAGCTCTCCCTGCATGCCATTCCACACTTCGCGGCCCATGATATCATAGACTGACAGATCCACGATGCTCTGTTCGGGCAGATCAAATCTTAGGGTGGTGCTGGGATTGAAGGGGTTGGGATAAGCTGGAAGCAGTTGAAAACTGGCTGGTATCTCAGCCGAAGCATCCACACCCACCCACAATCTTTCGCTGGTAAAAACCCGGGCTGAAGAAGCAGGTAAGCTATAGGAGCCAAACCAATTGGTTTCAATGGTCACCGTATCATCCTGGGTGTACTCATACCAGGTACCGGCCCAGGGGAATTCAATATCCACCGTCTGATCCGAGGAGTTAAAATTCACAGCCACAACAACGGCAGCGTCCCCTTCCAGTGTCCGCTGAAAAATAATGGTCTTCTGGGCATTAGATTTATGGACCACATTGATATTATTTGATCGCAGCGCCGGGTATTCGTTCCGCAGCCAGATCATCTTCTTATAATTCTGGTAGAGCCCAGCCAGCGTGGGATCCTCAAGGTTATCCCACTGTATGGGGTTGTGATCCAGGGTTCGCTCTGTATCCATGCCCAGCTCTGCTCCCATATAGAACATGGGAATACCTGAGGAGGTGAATAGAACCTGAGCAGCCAGTTCGGCTTTTTGAAGAGCCTGCTCATAACTCAAGCCGTTGGTTTGAGCTTCAAAGATCACTCGCTGCTCATCATGGCTTTCAAAATAATTGACACAGGCCTCGGCATCAGCGAATCCATCAGCGGCAAAGCTGATTCCCCGCTCGGTCTTGTTCATATCTCCCCAGGAGGATCCTTCAAAAGTTCCCTGGCGGATGTTGGCCTTCATCTGGTCATGGAAAGCATCATGCCAGTGTGAGTCAATATGAGTGAGCAGGATAAGACTGCCCACATTTGAGTCGAAATGCTCAGCGATCTGATACACATCATTGTCAGCCATATAAGCCTGGGTGGAGAAATAGTCGATCCCATCCCAACCAACGCCCGGCGTATGATCATAGCGATAGCCATCGATGTGATATTCATGGATCCAATGTCTGACCGTGGCAGCGGTCAGAGCCCGGGTTCCTGCTTTGGAATGATCAAAATCAGGGAAGCCCCAGGCATTGGCTTCATCATGCATATACGGTGAATTTTCATAGTCATCCCCGTACATCTGCTGGTAGGGGGAGCTGCCATCGGCGTGATTGAATACCAGATCTACCAGAACAGCAATGCCTCTGGCATGCGCTTCATTGACAAAGGATTTCAACTCGTCTGGTGTGCCATATGAAGACTCCAAAGCCATGAAGAAAGCAGGGTTATACCCCCAGGAAGATTCTCCTGGAAATTCTGTGGGAGGCATCAGCTCAATGGCGTTGATTCCCAGGTCAGCCAGATAGTCCAGCTTGGCTGTCATTCCTTCTACATCGCCTGATGCAGTGAAATCCCTGATCAAGGTTTCATAAATGATGAGATCCTTCATCTCCGGCCGCTGGTAACTATCATCTGTCCAGGGGAAGGCAGGCTGACCAATGGAGGCTACTGACCTCTGATTTTCAACCGCCCAGTGCTCAAATCCATAGATATCGGTCCAGTCCACATCCTTGGCGAAGGGATCGCCAACGACAGTCTCGCCGTCAATGATATACAAATATTCGTAGACACCGGCTTCAAGAGGTATATTTAGCCAGAAAATACCCTGAGCCGGGTCACGTTTCATGACACCAGCAGCGGGATCCCAATCGTTAAATTCTCCCACAAGCGAGATGAACATTTTTCCAGGTGCCAGAAGGGCAAAGGTTACAGTTCCATCCAAACGATCATGGACACCCAGATAATCGAAGGGCGGGAAAGCTTCTTCAATGACCTCGGGAATTTTCCAGACAGTTTTGATATCCATCATGACCCGGCCGTTATCGCGGCGTGCGAAAGCTACCAATTGGTGGGGACCCAGCTCAAGATTATCGGTATTGGTGGTGAACTCAATGGTGCCACCATTGGAAATGTGGCGGGTCGATCCATCAATGCGGACCTCCACATAGATCGCATCCTCTGTCTGCACCTGCAAAAGCTGGTTTGACTCTAAAATATGATTATCCTCGATATTGGTAAAATTCACCGTGGGGTCGTTGATTCCAGGCTCAAAGGTGATGGGGATATGAAAATCTCCTGAACCAGTGCCTTCCCAAGTCCCATCGTCCCAATGGAAGACAAAATCCACCTGGCTGACAGCCTGGGTCGCACTGTTGAATGGACCGATGTCCACCCAGGAAATATTATTGGAATCCGGGCCATTCATATCGCTCTCAACAGAAAGTCCTGGATCTCCAGGCACCGTATTAGGCGGCTGATAGGCTTCGATAGGTGCAGACCAGGAATTCACACCCCACCAGAGATTCCCTGCCCCTGCATGCTGCCTGCTGATGCGAATGGTATCATTGGGTCCTGGGAAGAGGGGTTCCCACAGACCGGGCACATTGACACCAATATGCCAATCGATCCCCACGCCCCCATTGTTATCCCAATTCCCCTGGCCATCCTGAAAGACGAAGTCCAGAACATCCGCCTCCTCTGGGATCTCAAAATGATAGCGCCACCACCCGTCAGATTCTTCCGTCATGGGAAGATCCTCAACATTGGTCCAGCCGTTCCAACCAAGATGGATGAGGACCTGGCTCGCGTTGTCTGGTAAGGTGCCGTTGATAATATTGTAATAGATATCCACCTCTCCGCCCTGGGTAATTGTGGCAGGTTCCCAATAGACGGATTGCCCCTGAAGAGCGAGACCAAACAGGCTTGTCAGTAGGATGAGAAGTTTTTTCATTTTATTACTCCAAAATCTTTTGCTTCTAATGTCAGGGAGCTGTCAGGATTCATGGTAATAGCTCCGTAGAGGATCTCTTCCATGCCGGCAGCCGTAAATTTAAAGGGTTCTGCAGAAAAATTGAAAAAGGCCAGGAGGGGGCCATGTTTATAGGCCATGACCTGTTTCTCGTTGTTGGCAATGATGATCTGGAACGGCGAAGCGGGTCTAATATTTGTTTTCCGCAATGCCAGTACATCTGACATCACCTGAGAAATCCCCTTGTCTCCCCTGTTCCATCTGATGGGAATCTTTTCGAAGAGGGCAGGGACATATTCGCCGGTTGCACCAATTTCCTGACCCGCATAGATCATGGGATTGCCCTTCATCAAAGCAGTAAAAGCCCAGGCAGTCAGATTCAAACTTCTGTCCTTGATCAGGGTAGCGGACCGGGTCTTGTCATGGTTCTCAGTAAAGCGCATGCGCAAGGCACCCTGAGGATACTGAAATTCTTCCAGTTCATACGATCGTTTCACCTCAGACGGATCTGCATTCCCATTTGCCATCTGGATCATGGCTTCCCACATATTCCATGAATAGGTCATGTCATGACCATTCAAATGGAGCAGTGGATTCTTGCCTTCGGCCAGGAAGAATACATCCTGTTTGACTGACTGACAGGCCTGCTTGGCAGCAAGCCAAAAGTCGTTCGGAACCAGCTCAGCCACGTCAAATCGATAGCCATCAATATCTGTTTCCGTGATCCACCACTTAAGCATGGTCAACATGTACTCACGGAGCTCCGGATTGTCATAATTCAGATCAGCCACATCATACCAATCATCATTGGGCGGCATGATCTCCCCTGCTTCATTTTGGCTATACCATTCAGGATGATCTTTGATCAGGGGATTGTCCCAGGAAGTATGATTCATCACAAAATCAAGAATGATGTGCATATCCCGGGCATGGACTTCATTGACCAAGGCTTTAAAATCATCCAGGGATCCCAACGCCGGGCTGGCGGCATAATAATCTCTTACAGAATAGGGAGAACCCACAGAGCCTTTTTTGTTTACCTGGCCAATGGGATGAATGGGCATGAGCCAGATGACCTCTACCCCCAGCGATTTGATCCTGTCTAAATCTGCGCTCAGGGCTTTGAAGGTCCCCTCCTTTGTGTGCTGGCGGACAAACACCTCATAGATCGGTGCAACCTGCGCCCATTCAGGGGCAGCGGGAGCCTGATGCTTGCTGGCTTCGGATCTGAGCAAGTCTATCTCGTTGAGATAGGGTTCAAGATAGACCGCGCCATTGATCCCACCCGGGCCCCCAATATCTTCAATTCGAATCACCAATTCGTGTGATTCTCCATCTTCAAGTTTGTCCCCAATATCCAGAAAGAATTTAATCCCATATCCCATCTGCTTGCCAAACAATCTCCCATCCAGCCAGATTACAGCGTTGTCATCAATGGATTCAAAGACCAGGGCTATATGATACCCTGCGGGCAGGTTCTCTGCCTTGATCTCAGTGGCATACCAGGCAAACCCATCATAATCAGCATCCGACCAGGAACCAGGGACCATCTCGGTGTCCCAATCCGATCGATCAAACCCCTGGTCCGACCAACCCTGGCGCAACCCGATCCGATCCGGATCTGCCTTGAATTTCCATTCACCTGCCAGACTCCGCTTTTCGGTGTTGATGGGCTCACAACTGAGCAGCGCTCCCCAGATCATAACAACTGCCATGGCTATGGCCAAATATCTATTTTTCATGGATTTTCCTAAGTTTCAAAAAGTTTATCCCTTGACCGATCCCAGGGTCAAGCCCCCGATCAAATACTTGGTTAGGAACAGGAACAGGGCGATGGCTGGTATGGAGACGATCATGGCCCCGGCAGCATACAAGCCCCACTCAGTAGTCATGTTGGCCTGAAAGGACTTCAAACCGATGGGCAGGGTGAACATTTCCTCATACCAGAGCACCTGAGCAGCGACGATATATTCTGTCCAGGATGACATGAAGGAGAATAGGGCGGTAATGACCAGAGCCGGAGATGCCAGGGGCAGGATGATCTTGTAGAAGGCCATAAAGCGACTGGCGCCATCGATCCGGGCCGCCTCCTCCAGGGAGTAGGGGATGGTGTCATAATAGCCCTTCATCTGCCAGACACAGAAGGGCAGCGCTGTGGAGGAATAGATCACGATCAACCCGAGGTAAGTGTTGATCAAATGCAAGCTGGACAACATGATGAAGAGGGGCAGCAAAAGCATGGTGGCCGGAAACATCTGGGTTACCAACAGACTGAGAAGACTGGCCTCCCGTCCGGGAAATTTAAACCGGGACAAGGCATATCCCGCTGTGGACGCCAGTGCCACACCAGTGATCATCACGGTAACGGTGACCAGAATGGAATTCCAGATCCAGGTACCAAAGGGGTGATCCGTGAACAAGGTGATATAGTTCTGGAAAGTCCAATCATCAGGGATGATCTGGAGACTTTCATTCAAGAGATTGTCGCCTGGTCGGATGGAAATGGTGATCACGCGCAAAATGGGATAGATGGACCAGGCCACGGCTACCAGCAGCAAGCTGTATATGATGATGTACTGAAGGGGGCTCGTTTTTTTCATTTCACACCTCTCAATACACGTTTTCGGTGGCTTTGTTTCTCTTCATGAAAGTCACAGAGAAAACAGCCAGCATGAGGAAGATCAGGAAACTGAAGGCCGCTGCATATCCATAGCGATACAGATTAAATGCTGCTCGGTACACAAAACTGACCAGAATATGCGTCTGATCCCCGGGCTGACCGCCATTGGATACCAGCCAGACCACATTGATATTATTGAAGGTCCAAACAATGCCCAGGGTGATGGCAGGCACCATGACAGGTCGCAGAAGCGGCAGGGTGATGGATTTGAACTGCTGCCAGGCCGATGCCCCATCGATGGAAGCCGCTTCATAAAGCTCCTGGGGAATGGATTGCAAGCCACCGAGCGCAATGATCATCATAAAGGGAATGCCCAGCCACACGTTGGTAATGATGGTGGCGATAAAGGCATTGGTTGGGTCGATCAGCCAGGAGATGGGTTCCAGACCGAAGACATTCTTGAGAATGATATTCACAGCACCATAGTCAATATTGAACATCCCACGCCACGTCAGGGCGGTTATATAGCTGGGAACGGCCCAGGGCAGGATGAGCAGCACACGGATAATACCCTTGCCAGGCAGCGGTCTGTTGAGAAGAAGGGCCAGGAGGACCCCAAATATCACGTGCAGCGCGACGTTGACAAAGGTCCAGATCACCGTTCGCATAAAGAAATGGTAGAATTGTGAATCGGTAAGCACCTTGCCGTACTGTGATAAACCGATGATCTGCCAGCTGTTTACCGTTGTGAGCCCCATATTGGAAAATGAGATCACCAGATTGTAAAAGAAGGGGTAGACCACCACCCCGAAAATGAACAGGGCTGCAGGGGCTACCATAAGCACGCCAAAACGGGATTCGCTGACCTGGGTGCCTGGCATTCCTTTTACCAGTGGTATTACAAAGGCCACGATCAATTTGTAAATGGCCCAGATGATCAGGGCCAGCCCAGCCAGATACACCAGAATGGCAGTGACGTTTACTGCATCCTGATCAATATCCTGACCCTCAAATAATTCAGCGACCTTTTGAAGGGCGATCTCCTGCTGATAGGCAGCGCCCTCCTGCGGCGTCATGCTGCCACCCAGAACATTCTGGTAGGCTGGACGCATGGCATCCCAGATAGCCCGCATTTGAGGCGATATGGGCATGGCCCTCCCCCGACTCACCTGCTCGATGGAGGTCATGATGATGGGATCGGTTGCAATCTGGGGGCGTTCTCTGACCTCCAGTCGCGTCGGGATGGTGGCCAAACGACTGGCGTACTCAAATTGAGCTTCCGCGCTGGTCAGATACTTCAGCAGATGGGTCACCTGCTTGAGACGTTCGCCCTCCAAGTAGGGATTTACGTAGTAGCCCTTGGTGGCGATCATGGGTGCAGGATAGAGACCCGTCTCTTCGTTTATCGGCAGGACGGCCAGGCCGAAATCCACATAGGGAGATTCCATATATTTTTGCCAGGCCCAGGCACCGTTGATGAGCATGCCTGCAGCGCCCGTATTGAATTTTGAATCTGCGATATCGTAGTCGCATTCGGCAGGAATGATACCATGAACATCTCGCATATCACGGACAAACTGGAACGCTTTGACTGCAGCCTCATTGTTCAGGGTGGGATTCTGATCTTCATCCATGACCCAGCCCCCGAATGAGGCGTAAAAGGGCATAAAGAAAAAGGGCTCGGTAAAATTCCAGACCAGGCCGTACTGATCTACATTCCCATCCCCATCTTTATCCAGGGTGAGTTTTTTACCAAACTCGATCAATTCCTGGAGCGTTTCCGGTGGCCGATCCAATCCCACCTCAGCAAATAATCGTTTGTTGTAGACCAGGGCGAGATGGTTGCCCAGCTCATCACCGATCTGATACAGATGGTCGTTATAGTAGGTTAATCCCTTGGGATCGAATTCAGCCAGTTCTTCCGCAGTGAATAAATCTTCCAGTGGCCGGATGATGTCCATCTCCACCAGGGCGCCGGTAAAATCGCTGGGGCCGTACAACAAGTCAGGACCACCCTCGGTAAATCCTGTGGCCGACATATAGGCCATCCGGACTTCTTCATTCTCTTTATAAAGCATATGGACATTGATGCCCGGATTCTCGGTCTCATACCTGGCGACCAGCTCACTAAGGACGGCTCGGCTCGGCGCCGGCATGGGATGCCAGAGATGAAGTGTCGTTTCCTCCCCCATGAGGGCAGAAGTGAGCATCATGCTGATCAGCAGGACGCCGGGCGTCTTGCTCCACAGTTTCCTGATGAATTGACCGGTCTTGTTGGTCATACTACGTCTCCTCACGCTGCCAGATTCTTGCTGAAGGTTCAGTGCCTTTTCCCTGGATTAATATCGATCATCGATGCCGGTGCTGGATAAAGGCCAGAAATAGATCAAGCTATTGTCCAAATGGGCTCGCCAGGCGCCCCAGGAATGACCTTCATGCCAGACCCGATAATCATGCTCCCAGCCCTGATCTTCCAGAATGTCTTGAAGTTGGGAAGCACTGTGATAGATCGATGGTTCATAGGTACCTGCATCCATATAGATCTTCACGGGCAGGACCGGCTGATCACTATACTGCCCTATGAGATCACCAAACCAGATCGCCGGGCTGTAGGCTCCACAATTTGCAAATACTTCGGGGTGTTGTATGGTGAAGAGCAGCGAGGTCAATCCACCCAGGCTGACACCTGTAATGGCTCTGGCCTCGGGCTCGGCCATGGTTCGATAGGTCTCATCGACCCAGGGTACCAGCTCACCGATGAACATATTCATAAAATCATAATCATATGAATACTCTGTCATTCGGTCTGTTGGATCAGTAAAGACACCGATGATGGGGGGAATCATGCTTTCCGCGATCAGGAAGTCTAGGATATTGGCTGCTGAAGCCAGGGTGACATATTCGCTCCCATCTAAAAAGTAGGCCGTCCGATAGGTCATATCCGACTCAGCATATCCAGGGGGGGTATAAATTCTGATGGTCCGGGTTCTTCCCTGGGTGGTATCAGAGAAGGTGGTAGATGACATCGTGCCGTGGGGAATGGGATAGGTCTGGATCTCAGGAGGCTGGATATAACCGAGCATGGATAATTCTGAATTGGGGCCATAGCCCCCACTGCAAGTATGGGGATTCAGGGGGTCGAGTATCCAGTTCCCATTTACAACAAGTTTGTAATCCAGGCGGGCATCATTTTCAAAGGAGATGCCTTTGTAATACAGGTTGGTTCCTGTCAAAAAACTAAAATTTTGGCCTTCAGGCGACCAGTTTGAGAAATCACCGGCAATTTGCACGGTGACATTTGCCCCATTAACATAAAGAAAGTACGCCGTAGAATCCTCAATGTAAGGGATCCCTGTTTCTGAATCTGCCCAGAATAGGAATGAGTCCACCAAGGCTTGTTTGTCCCCTGCTGCGGCCTGGTAGACGGAGGTAATAAAATTATTGAATGTGCCTGTTTCTCTTAAAACAGTGGTGGGTTGGGCGAAAAAATCATCGGGTAATCTGGGGCCGCCTTCATCCAGTTCTGGTGATATCCAACAGCCCGTAAATAATTGCAGAACCAGCATCAAGGTTGAGATATAGATCAAAGCAGAAGTTTTTTTAATTCGATCCACTGGTATTCCTAACAAACGCATTTCGCGTGGAAAAAAACAGGGTGGAGAAAACGATCTCCACCCTGTTCAATATTACACAAATCGCATGAGCGATTATTTCAGCATGAGCATTTTCTTGCTGAAGTTCTGATCACCGGCGGTCATGGTGTAGATGTAGAGACCACTGGGGATAGAAGCACCTGAGTTATCCAAACCATCCCATGTCACGGAATAGTTTCCGGCATTGAGATAATCTGTCTTCAGGGTCCGAATTTCCTGACCAAGGGCATTGTAAATGGTCAGGACAACATTATTGGCTTCTGGCAGAGCAAAAGCGATGGTTGTTGTCGGGTTGAAGGGGTTTGGATAGTTCTGGCTCAAGGCATAGGATGTTGGGATCCCGGGCAGTGAAGCAACAGAAACAGGTCCACATTCTTGTGGAAGTGGTAGATTGTCATCTGTGTTATGCTCACCGAAACAATCGGTATCCATCACGTATGTTGCAGCGGCATCATCTATGGTGAATTCGCGATTCTGACCAAAGCCCGCTTCATTGTCAAGGGAGTTGATACCATATTTATACTGCTGGGATTTTGCTTGTCCAGCTGTATACAGATAAGAGAAGGTGTACATGAAACCTTCGTCGTCGGTCTGGGTCATTGCCCAATCGCCAACACAGGTCACATCATTGCCCCAATCCCACCATTGACTCAAGACACCATTGATGGCCACACCGTTGACTTGACTCCAATCGGAGATATCGTCAGATCCGGTCTGAGTATCGATCAGTGTATCGCCATTGGCGAGAGCACGGTAGGCAGAGGTGATGTCCAGATTCCAGGTAACGGTCACGTTTTGGGTGATGATATCATCAGGTGTGACGTCAGCGAAGTATGCAACTTCCTGGAAGATCTCACCATAGCCATTCTCGTCAGAGTCTTCTTCTTCGCCAGTTGCGATCCAGGTACGGTTCGGTGAACCTTCCCAGATAGCGGCATCAACACTGCCACCGGTGAGGATCACGAATTTGTATTCGTATCCACTGCCCACAGGGACGTTGTCAAAGCTGGAGAGATGGGTATAGATATTGGTCTGCTCTGGATCGAGAACCATTTCGATGGCACCACCCCAGTTGCCATAGTTCTCATGGCCACCACGGATAACGATCAAGTCGCCATTGCTTGGGTCAAAGTTGCCATTCAGCAATTGAACCGTCATGTCAACCTGTACATAGACTTCCACATTGGTGGGTTCTGAAGGCTCCTGGTCGCCATACCAGACAGTAGGCAGCACGTTCTCACCAGCCACAACGGTATACATGCGGTTGGCAGGCAGATTCTCAGAGGTATCCCAGTTGCCATTGATGCGGAATTTGTATTCCATGGCACCTTCAGCAACTGTGAATGTACCTGTGTAGATTCCGTCAGCGTCATCATCTGTCAAGAGATCGCCACCACCCCATTCATTCAGGGTACCGGCAACATCCAGAAAATCCGTTCCAGCAACAAAGTTACCCAGTGTGATCTGGAAACTCATGTCGACGCTGAAAGTCACAGTTGGATCATTGGCAATAGGTGCACATTCAACTGGGAAGGGCAGCGCTTCGTCGGTGTTGTGTGAACCGAAACAGTCGGTTGGCATATCATAGACAGCGGCGGCATCATCAATGGTGAATTCGCGATTCTGACCAAAGCCAGCTTCGTTATCAAGTGAGTTGATACCATATTTGTACTGTTGAGCTTTTGCCTGACCGGCAGTATAGAGATAGGAGAAAGTATAGGTAACTTCATCAACCATGGTCATGGCCCAATCACCAACACAGGTAGGGTCATTACCCCAATCCCACCACTGGCTCAAGACACCGTTGATGGCAACACCATTCACCTGATCCCAGGCGGTGATATCATCAGAACCGGTCTGGGTATCAATGAGTGTATCACCGGCAGCCAGTGCATGATAGGCTGAAGATATATCCACGGTCCAGTTGACGGTCACATTCTGTGTGATGATATCGTCTGGTGTAACGTCAGCAAAATACTGAACGTCCTGGAGGATCTCGCCATAGCCATTCTCATCTGAATCAGCTTCGTCGCCTGTTGCAGTCCAGGTGCGGTTCGGTGAACCTTCCCAGATAGCTGCATCAACATCGCCACCGGTGAGGATCACGAATTTGTATTCCTGACCGCTACCGATAGGCACAGCGTCAAAGCTTGAAAGATGGGTGTAGACATTGGTCTGCTCTGGATCGAGAACCATTTCAATGGCCCCACCCCAGTTGCCATAGTTCGCATGACTACCACGGATAACGATCAAGTCACCATTGGTTGGGTCAAAGTTGCCGTTGAGCAACTGAACGGTCATGTCAACCTGGATGTAAACTTCAACATCTGTGGTTTCAACAGGTTCCTGGTTGCTGTAATAGACCGTGGGCAGAATGTTCTCGCCCTCCACAACGTCATAGCTGCGGTTGGCATCCAGGGACTCTGATGTGTCCCAGTTGCCATTGATGCGGAATTTATATTCCATGGGTCCGACAGCGACTTCAAAAGTACCGGTGTAGATACCATCGGCATCATCATCGGTGAGGACATCGCCACCACCCCATTCATTCAGGGTACCGGCAACGTCCAGGAAGTCTGTTCCAGCGATGAAGTTACCCAGAGAGATCTGGAAACTCATGTCAACACTGAAAGTGACCATTCCGACTGGATCATAGGGATGTGATCCCAGGCTGCCAAAAAAGTTGTTGTCCATAACAACCCATTCTGAGTTGTCTGCATCAGTCCCTGCAGAAGCAGCCCAGTCGGTGTTACCCATAGTAACATCCATTTTGCGGATCAGCGTATGATCTTTGGTTGCATTGGCAATGCCAGCAACTTCCCAGCCATCACCAGGATCAACCATATCATAGGCACCAAAAAGGTCGATAATGGTTGTGTCTGTGCCGTGGATATGACCCAGTGCGCGAACATCATCACCATTGAAGGCGGTCACATACCATGGAGCGCCATAGGCAAAGGTAACATCGGCTTCATCTAGGATTTCCTGGACAGCCTGGTCACTTGAGAAAACGTAAACGTCTCCAGCAGCAACCATGGTTCCCTCAGCGAAGGGATAGATCTCGCTCCAGGGATTGCCATTGTAGTTTCCATAGATAACATAGTCTGCCAGATCGATTTCGGCATCAGTGCCGTTATAGATCTCCATGGCCTTGTTGTTTGAGCTTCCCTCAATGTATTCAGAGAAGAAAACAGCTGGTGCCATGTAAGCATCATCATCAAAAACAACATTGTCGATGGTGACGGTTGGTGCAGCGCTGGAACCCAGGGTATAAAGCCTGATGTAACCAGCTGTGCTCTCATCAGCGACACCACTGAGGGTGTAGGTGACAAATTCGGTGGAACCACCTGCAACATCGACGCTAGGAGCAGATGTGCTCAAGCCCTGAACCATGAGATTCAGAAGGTTGCCGGTTTCCCAGTTGGGGTTCTTAATATCAATTGAAACAGTGTAGGCAGTTCCAAGTGTGGCTGTGACTGGACGTTTCACCAGGAAGGTGAATCCAGCGTCGGTAAAAACCAACGCACCTGAACCGTCTACACCAGCAGTGGCATCCCAGGCCTCTGCTGTCCAGACATTTGCCTCATCATGATGTGACCAGTTCGCAAGATCTGAGTCATCCTCGAATGTGAGGTTTAGATCGTTCTGAGCCCATGCCATGGTGAAGGCCATGCTCAATACGATCAGCATTGTAAATAAGCGTTTCACACTTACCTCCTTTGGTTTGTTAAAAGCAAATTAATATACTATCAGAAATCCAGTGCAAGACTAAAATTCTGAATGTCTTTAAGTCTTCCAAATGTCTCGTAGCCATAGTCCATTCGGACCTGCATGCCCCGCATGGGAATATGCAGACCAAACCCCATGGTCAAGCCCTCTTCCGTATCTTCCAGGAACAGCGCTTTTTGACCCGCCCTGAGATAGAACCTTTTTAATAGTTCATATTCAAAACCCAGGTTGATACTTTCATAATTGTTGTTCGGATGAAGGGCATCTGCTGCAAAAACCAGACTCATGGCGTCGTTACGCATGACATCAATGATGAATCCCGCCCGAAAGACCAGGGGCAGGTTATAATATCCAGTTTGCAGGCTGGATACGATCTTGCCATTGTTGCCGTACAACTCTGGCGCAATATCATAAAAATGTTCCAGATCCGAGCCTTCCATTCTCATGGAAGGGCCAAAATTGGCAATACTCATCCCCAGTGTCAGATTCCTGAAATCTGTTTTGTAAAGCGTACCCACATCCACGGCCACCGAGTAGGCAGATTCATGCCAGATAGTCTGGCTGATGAATTTGACAGTCCCGCCAATGGAAAACTTGTCGGTCATGGCCCGGGCCAGGGTCAAGCCCACAGCCAGATCCGTAGCTCCAAAGGTGAGTCCGGTTCCATCAGGGTCCTCGATGGTGGTGTGGATCAGATTGCCATAATCCAAAACCGTTGCCGAGAAACCAAGGGTACCCACGCCCCCCATATGGAAAACAGCTCCCACATAGTCAAAATTGGTGGCAGCCAGCCACTCTGAATGAACAAAAAGGGCCTGGTTACCTTTGATCCGTGTGGCGGCACCGGGGTTCCAGTATAAGGCGGTGGCATCATTGACGCTGGCCACGTGGGCCCCGCCCATTCCAACTGAGCGACCGCCTACTTCAATACCCAGAAAGTAGGCTGCAGTGGTCCCTACCATTGATTGTGAATAAACCAGCCCTGGCATCATGATCAGAGCGGACAGCAGAATGATTGTTATGCGTTTCATACTTCCTCCCTCCTATTTGATGATCGCTAGTTTACCCACAGATTCGCCAGCATCACCGGCGTCAATGTGGTAGATGTAAATACCGTAAGAAATATCTAGACCCTCCTTGGTTCGGAGATCCCAGGAGACGGTCCCATCGTAAATATTGCCATCATGGACCAGGGTTTCAATATGATCTCCTCTGATGGTATAGATCCTGATCTCACAATCAGCCGGCAGATGGATAAAGTCTATTCGACGTTCACCCCGTCCACTGGCAAATCGATTTACCGGCTCCCAACTGGCAGCCGCCATGTAGGGGTTGGGTACCACCCGGACCCGATCCTGCCAGCCTGCCATATCCTGTTCAGAAACACTGGCAGCCATGGTGGAGTAACTGAACACATCCCCTTCTGAGAATGGTTTGGTGGTGTAAACCCACAAGGTGTCACCTGCACCCGGTGTCTTCTGGACAGACCAAACCGTGTCAGCCGGAGTGGTATCCGTGGCTGGAATGATCTCATCATTAAAAGCCAGCTTCACGCCCCAGGTGATAAAGCTATCACTTTCAGCGGTTTGGTGGGTGATATAGATCAGAAAATCCCTCAATGATCCCGCCACGGCCTTGTAGCCTACCAGGGGCATCACCACATCCGTGGTCATATCCCGAATCTTGAAGTTGATAGGTAGCTCAAACAATCGGTTGAATCCAGCAAAGTACTTGACTGAAGTGTCAACCGGCTGATCATAAAAGACCACCTCATAATCATGGGGAATCTTGCGTTTCCTGGGATTATAGGAAACATTGATATCCATGGTGATGGTCGGTGAAAGCTCCGGTGCCAGATTCATGCTGCTCTGATCAAGATCGGGATCGATGCGCCAGACATTGTTAAAAATGTAGCGGGCACCATCGACAACCTTGCTCTCGGGACGAATATCCGGTTCATGGAGACCATGATTGTCCCTCACATAGGCATAATTGGCATTCCCGGCATAAAAATTGGGACTGTTGCTCACCACGGTATCCGTTCGAGTGTCCGTAACACGATAAACGGAATACATACTGGTGATGGATTGCATTTCATCAGGATCATTCATATCCAGATTCGGTTCGCCCACATCTGGTCTTCCATTGCCCTCGGTTCCATCAGCATCTGGCCCAGGATAATATCCCATGAGCACGCGGCGGCTTCCGAATTTACGGACGACAGGATCACCGATATTCTGAGCCCAAAGCCCATCACTACCGGTATCGTGAATAATGGTATCCCCATCAGCCACATCCATGGTGCCACTGGAATCGATATCCAGGAAGGCCACCCAGTCACCATCATTATCGATGCCATCATTGCTCATATCCTTGAACTCAAGGCTGTAGGTTGCCTGATCTTTAACGGCCTGATTGTCCAGGAACTCAATTTCCAGGGTTCCCGTCCCGCTACCAGCAATATGCGCAATACCAGAGTCTTCCGGCGGCTGATATCCAGATACCCGAGCGTTGGGAGTGGCTTCTACCGTATTGGCATCAAAAGTAAGTTGATTATTGAGCTCCAGAATGGTCTTGGAGCATTCAGCAGGATAGATATTCTTTTCAATATCGCCCCTGTCATAAGCCACCACCGCGTAGAAATAGCGTTGGCCATTAACCACAGTGCTGTCAGTCCAGGTGTGACGCAATCCACTGTTGTCGCCCAGATAGTAGGCTGCCCCATTGACGCGATCCAGGTCACCTGCAAAAAATCCTTGGATGTCATTGACCAGATCAAATTGCTCCATGGCATCATAGAAAATATTGTTTCCAAACCCGTCGGTGATGTTGTTGATCTCATTGAAGCCAAAATCCGTGGCACGATAGATCTTGTAACCTTCAAAATCGTATCCCAGGACCGGATCATAAGAGAATTCTGAGACATCATCCCAATACAATGTGACCTTGCCATCTCTGGGGACGGCCCGGACCGTTGGTTTCTCAGGCGGTTTGGCAAAATTGTAATTGTTGTCATAGATCTGCTGTATGGTGATCTTGTTGTTCAGGATATCATCGAAATCCTCACCAAAGACCAAGCCCACTGAAAAACGTTCGGTCTGTCTGGCCCGCAATGGAAAGAATCCAGCACCATAGATAAAGTCACCATCCACGGGATTGGTTTCGATGTCATTGGCCACATCAATACTGGGGGAAAGTTTGGTCCAGAGTTGGGCATCCCCTGACATTCTGATGGCACCCGGAGGGGTAAAATAGGTAAAGCTGGTCAGACCGATCTGGTCGGACTCATCAATATCTGTCTTGTCAATGTGGGGTTCTCCGGGAAGTCCGGTATCAATGGAACGACCACTGATATCCTGGATATAACCAGAAGTGGGGATTCCATCTCCTTCACCGAGATCGCTGGTCCCCGGAACACCGTCCAGGCCCACATCGTCAGAAGTCGGGTCCCAGTCACCATCATTGTCGATCCCATCATCACGGGCCTCATCCAGCATGGCATCCGTGATGGTCAGATTGGTCCTGAAGTCCCAATACTGAAGGGGTGGCAGGGGCTCGAGCGGAGCCTGACGATCGATACGGTTGGCATAGTGGTTCAAGGTGTCCTCATCAATGAGGCCATTCAAGTTGTCATCAAACAGGTTGGTGACATCTTCAGTAAAAATGGTTTCACCGGCGATGATCTGAATCAATTTTCCCTGGGAAAGAATCTCAGTAGTATCATCCACAATAGTATACAGACTGCGTGCATAGGTGTTTTCATCGATAAGCACAATCTGGTCACCCACATCATAGGTTACCGGAGCAAAAACCTCGGGGGTGAAATAGGGTGCTGAGCCCGTGAGGTCGTTGTCAGCGTCATTATCGATCCCGTCAAAGGGGTTACCTGGTGATTCCAGGAAGGCGTAACCGGCATAGCCCACGGGACCATCAAAACAGGGACTGTAGGCAGGCGGACTATCGTAGGAGTAGGTGATGTCATTTTCGGCATCGAAATAGGCCAGATCATCGTTGGAATCACCACAACGACCACCAGCGAGGGTGCCCACCATCATGCCGAAAGCAGCCTTCAGATAATCAGTGGTTCCCTGATTGGTCACGTCATAAAGCCAGAAGATGGCATCTTCAGCCAGAAAGTGTGACCACTGCAATCCGCGGGAAGCAACGGATAAACCCATACCATATCTGAGATCGTTGACCGAGTCTGGTCTAAAAACCAATCCAGAGGCAGGATCACCTAAAGATTTATAATTGAATTCGCGATCGTTGTTGTCATCCATGACGTAATAGGATTCCTGATCTGCATTCTTCACATTCTTACCGAAATAGCCATTCCAGGAACCGGCCCAACCGGGATCATCGATATCATTCAATTTGTCCGGCCAGTAGGTGGGCCAGGAATCCGGCAGCCCATTATCATCTTCAGAATTGGGAAAACCATCCGGACCATCATTGTCAAGGTCCGTAGACAGTGCGACCAGGTCTGTGTCCGGGTTGGCATAACCGGGGACAGGCTCAAAGGTCCAGGTATTGTCACCGACAATGGGGCCATCGGTCCAGCCGCGGGGACCATCACTGGTGCCAACAGAATGAAAGGTCTTAAAGATCCGTGCCACATAGGGGTATTCCAAATCGTCTTCGACAAGGGGTGTGCCCAGGGTTTCCATAATGGAAAAGTTTGTGAACTGAGAACCGCCCCGATCGACCAGGGTGTCCATGGTGGCCAGATTCCGATAGCGAAAGGTATCGATCCAGGTTTGCTGTGCTTCCACGCCAAACAGGGGGCTCACATCGCCAATATACATGTTGCCTGATCCAATGGGCCACTCCCCTTCAGGGTCGCCCCCAATGGTTCCGGCTACCAGTCCGTAATTAAAAAAGACCGTTCGAATCTTATTCCCGGCATGGATACCTTTTTTGCGGAAGGTTGCATCTCCATAGGACTGTGCTTGGAGGGAGATAGCAAAAATAATGAGCAGGATGAGGATTGCATTCAGGCGTTTCATTGGTTGCCTCCTACAGAGAATCCGATGGTGAAACGTCTCGGGTCGCCAAACCAAGTCTGGTGAAGAAAGTAATCATCCAGGGTGTTAATGGCCTCAACGGCATTGTTGTCTTCAGCTCTTTGCTGGGCCAGTGTGTAATCTGCCGTTCCTGTGTCGGCAAATACCGTGTATTCATTCTTGATATCAAACATATTGTCCAGTTTCGCATAGACGTTGAAATTCAGTCCACCGATGACCAGATTCTTATAGATCTTCATGTCATACATCTGGGTGATGGGTTTGGTCCCTGAATTGGGAATGGAAACACCGAGATTGCCTTGTTCGTCATTTGGAGTATAGGGTAGACCGGATCCAAGTCGGGCATTGAAACTCATGCCCCAGTCATCCAGATCACCCACCGTGATGTTGGCATTCACACTATGGCGTTGATCCCAGTTCAACCGCAGCAGGCGAACCTCAGGTTCTGTGTTCCCCTGGCGAGCGGTAAATGCAGCATTGGGGTCAGATGCATTCCCTTCAGCGATCTGAAAGGTGTAATCCACATTGGCCATCCACATCTGGGAATAGCGTTTCTCCAGAGAAACGGTCACACCACGGGTGTTGGCATAATCCCGATTCACGAACATGGCATATTTGCGCTGGTCGTAAGTCAATATCACCTTATCGGCAGAGATCAGATTGCGGATATCACGGAAATAGAAGTTGAAGTTGATTCCGAAATTATCAGCCAGTTCCTGTTGAAGGCCGATCTCATAAGAAATGGTCTGCTGGGGCTCAAGATCCGGATTCCCCACCAGGGTATTGATTATTCCCGTTCCGCTGGCAATGCGATACTCAGGATTGGTGAACAGATCCTCAAGTTTTGGGATCTGAAAAAAGTGACCATAGGAAACATGGATCACTCCGCGATCCGAAATGGGATAGCCCAATCCGATACGGGGACTGACCTGCCATTTGGGTGATGCATTCACATACCAGAACTCCCGACGTTCCTCAGGCGTGTATACGTTATCATCTGTCTTTTCGGAAAGATCCAGGGTCCCGTCACCATCAACATCGGTAAAGGTCTCACCTGGCGTCCATGTGCCATTGGAATCTGCATCAACGAAAGGTTCAGAATCATCAATATGGCCATCCCCATCGGTGTCTTTCCAGCGATGCTCAGGCTTGATGGGGCTGTAAACGTCAGGATCTCGCAGGTCTGCCGGTACGATCCCATCAGAATCAAAATAATCGAGACGCAAGCCGGCATTCACGATCAGGCTCTTGAATTCAAGCTTGGTCTGGGTGTATGCCGACAGCTCCATGGGTTTCACATCCAGATCAAATCCGAAGGGGATACCGGTTTGGGTGTCATAGGAATAAAAGCGTCGGAAGATATTGTCAAGACGAGCCTGGGCTCCAGCCTTGATCTCGACCCGTTGGGATACCTGACTGGTGAGATCCGCCTTGAACACCTGCGAATCGGTCTTGCGGTTGAACCATGAGTTATTTACGCCCCCGGTATAGCGACTATAGAGCTGCTGTGTTTGGAGAGCGTTGATCAGATTGATGGGTTCTGGATCGGGATTATAGGCATCCAGGATGCCATCCCCGTCTGTATCCAGATAAAGCGAGAAAGCCCATTCAGATTCATATTTATACTCTTGCCATTCATAGTGGACCTTGGAATATCCCAGCTGGTAAAAGGTTCTCTCCGTCAGCTGATGATTGATGTTGAAGGTAACACTTCCACCATTTTTGTATTTGTGCAGAAGGGCATCCGGGTTGAGCTGCATGGCCTCATCCCAATCCTGCTTGTAGGATTGATCCTGAAGCAAATTCAGCCGCAGGGACAGGCGTGGGGTCACTTTGTATGTCAACTTGACATGATACGAGGTCTTTTCGTAGGGATTCATGGGAACATAGGCCAGGTCACCCGTACCCAAGCGATACCCCATATCCTTAAAGGCCTGCAGTGAGTCCAATTGAAGTTCGGAATAAGCGAGACTTCCCTGCTCAATGCTGTCTGCATCACCAACATAGGTCCCCTTGAGCCACCATTTACCGGTGCCCCCCAGTCCAGTGTTGGGATTGATCTCATCATAAAAAGTATCATCAATATTGAATTGACGTATGCCTTCCAAATGACCTGAAGCCACAAATCGGCGGATGGTGGCAAACATGGTCAACTTGCCAGGAATAATGGGACCTGAGATGTTTGCCTGGAGATTGTATTGAGAGATGGGATCGAAGCTGTCAATGTTCCGGTAGATGTCGCTGCTCTGGGACAAATGATCACCGGCATAACCCATGGCATTCCACTTGAACTCGTCATCACCATCTTTTGTGACAATATTCACAACACCGGACATGGCCTGACCATATTCCGCGTTGAAAGACCCGGTGATCAGCTGGAGTTCCTGAATCGAAGCATTTTCAACATCCACGGCCATGGATCCATCGTAGGGATCGGTGACAGGGATCCCATCGATCATGTAAAGCGTTTCGCCTGAGCGGCCCCCTCTGATGTGACCATCGACAACCCCAGCCTGCATGGAGAGCACATCATTAAAGGTCTCAACAGGCATTGCTTTTAATTCTTCTGCGGACACGTGAGAGGCACTTGATGTGAGGTCTTTGACGACCAGGGGTCTTTCGGCAGTCACTGTGACCACCTGTCCAGCTTCCAGCACCTGGGTGCCCAGATCAAAATCAAGGGGGGTGGTGAGATCCACAGAAACCAGAACATCCGTCTTTCTCAGGGCCTGGTAACCGATCATGGTGGCCGTAACCGAATAATTACCCGGCGGGAGCCCGGTGATGAAGTACTCCCCCTCGATTCCGGCCGATGCACCGAAACTGGAACCATCAACAATGACATTGCAGCCGATCAGTGGCTCACCTGTTTCCAGATCTCTTACAAAACCTGCGATCTTCCCTGTTGTACCCGCTTGTAAATCACTAATAAATATGACTGTAACAACGAACAACCATTTCCATGGCATCGAGAATTTTTTTGTATTCAAACCCGTGTCTCACTCTTTATTTGAATTAGTAACCCTCCTCTGAGTTACGTAACGTCAAATTATCGTTTGCCTAATAGCATGTCAAGAAAATTTGCTCACGCTTTACTAACTTTCCATGAGCTCCGATAAGCTCTTGTTTTGACCAAGCTTCAGACAGCATGCGCTCGCTTCGCATGAACGTTTCAGCCGGCCTCTAAAACGCCCTTTACCGATAACTGGAT
>JGI10211J34971_10000779_pt1 | contig 26531 bp, 21 predicted proteins | sample Etolagsediment_FD_34971 | JGI IMG/M metagenome (IMG submission 34971)
TGGGTCGGTGGCGTCTGGGTTTGTGCTGCCGGCGGGGGCGGCGGCGCTGCCGGCGGGCTGCTGCGGGGCGGCAAATGTTATCGCCGACTGGGTTTTCCGAGGCGCAGGTGATAGAGACAGCAGAGAGCTCAGTGACGCACTCGACGGGCTTGGTCTGCATCGGGCCAGTTCGGTCGGCAGCAGCCATATAATCATTGGGGCTATACTGGAAGCCAGCAACTTAGCTGAAGCAATAAATTTATACGCTGACATCATCCTCAGGCCGAGTCTTAAAAAAGACCAGTTCGAGCCGGCAAGGCAATTAGCAGTCGATGATGTGTTAGGATTAGACGATGACCCGCGACAAAAGGTAATGCTGAAGCTGCGAGAACGATTTTATCCGAGTCCTTTGGGGCGCAGCACCGCGGGAGATGTCGATGAATTAAAGACGCTGACGGCTGAGAAAGCAGAAGAAATCGTAAAGAACAACTTCAATCTGTCACAAACAATTTTCACGGTGGCGGGCAAATATAATTTCGATGCAGTTGTTGCACAAATGGAAGAGCTATTCGAGACAAACACGCAGAAAGCTCTTGCGTCGATTACACCTGAACCCAAAGCAAGTAAATACACACATATACATAGTGAAGGTGCGCAGGTGCATATCGGGCTTATGACGGAGACGGTCAAGCCGACCGATAAAGACTATTACAATGCAAGGTTGGCGGTGTCGGTCCTTTCGGGCGGGATGAGCGCAAGACTGTTTACAGAGGTGCGGGAAAAGCGTGGCCTGTGCTATGCGGTCGGAGCCCGGTACCACGGGCTGAAAGAGGCGGCCGGCATAATGTGCTACGCAGGGACAACGCCAGAAAAAGCTCAGGAGACAGTCGATGTAATAATGGGCGAGTTTAACAGGCTCTGTGAAGGAATCAGCGAAGAAGAAATTGAGCGGGCAAAGGTCGGGTTAAAAAGTGCTCTTATTCTGCAGAGCGAATCATCCAGCAGCCGGGCCGGTTCTATCGGAAGCGATTACTATATGTTAGGCAGGGTCCGAAGTCTGGATGAAATCAAAACTAAAATAGAGGCAACCAGCGTTGGTTCGGTCTTAGAGTTTTTGAGGAGTAATAAGTTCAGAGATTTCACAGTAGTGACAATAGGGCCGAATCAATTGATTATTGATGAGTGATTATTGATTATTTTCTATTGATGGTTTGTAAAGTATGGAATTTAAGAAGAAGATACTGACAAACGGTTTGGCGATTATCGGAGAGGTCAATACATCGGCGAAATCAGCGGCGGTCGGATTTTTCGTCAAGACAGGTTCGAGGGATGAAAGTAAAGGGATAAACGGCGTGTCACATTTCCTCGAACATATGCTGTTCAAAGGCACGGAGAAGCTGAGCGCGCTTGAAGTGAATGAGGCGTTCGACAAAACAGGGGCACAGTTCAATGCCTTTACGGGTGAGGAAAATACTGTTTTTTACGCGGCTGTGCTGCCTGAGTATCTGGCTGAGGTGACAGAACTGTGGGCAGAGCTGATGAGGCCCGCGCTTAGAGATGACGATTTCAACATTGAGAAAAATGTGATTAAAGAAGAGATTGCGATGTACAAGGACCTTCCGAGCTATGATGTTGTGGACAGATGCCGAAGTCTGCATTTCGAGGCGCATCCCTGCGGCAATAGCGTTCTGGGCAGCGAGGAGAATATAGATAATATGACGGCTGAACAGATGAAGGGATATTTTACAAATCGCTATGCGCCGAATAATATGGTTCTGTCGGTCGTGGGTAATTTCGACTGGGAGCAAATCTGTTCAATTGCCGAAGGCCCCTGCAGCAACTGGGAAAAGGAGGCCGTCGAAAGAAAGCTGGAACACTACGAGGGCAGCAAAAGAAAAGAGCGAATCGAGAAATCAAATCTTGCTCGAGAGCATATATGCCTGATGAGTCCAAGTGTGTCGGCCCAGGACCCGAAGAGATTTGCGGCTTCGCTTCTTGCGATTATCGTCGGAGACAATGTTGGTTCGCGATTTTACTGGGAGCTTGTTGATAAGGCATTGGCAGAAGCGGCCGTGATGCAGTTTGGCGGTATGGATGGTACAGGGACATTCTGCAGTTATATTCGATGCGGCAGTGAAGAAGTTCCCAAGGTACTCGAAACGGTCAGTGGTATATTCGGCGGTCTGTCCCAAAGCGGCATAACCAAAGACGAATTAAGAAAGGCCAAAAATAAGGTCCTGAGTGCATTGGTGATAAAGAACGAGGTGCCAATGGGTCGGCTGATTGACCTGGGCTTCAACTGGACATATTTGGAACAGTATCGCACCATCGAAGACGATATTAGTGCGATTAAAGCCGTCACTGTCGGCGATATTCACTCGCTGATAGAACAGTTCAATCAGGGCGATTTCACACAATTTTCCATAGGTCCCGCTTGAGCAAGCTGCTGGACAAGGAAGATTTCTGATTCCCAGGAAGGGGAAACGAAGATGGTCAAGAGAACTGTTTTGCCGCTGATATTGATTATTAGCCTGGCGACAACGTCACTGATGGGGATGCCAGGAAAACCGGTCAAGAAACTACCCTTTACCAAAGCGGAGCTATTAGACAAGAAGATACGCTGTGGCTATGAGGGCGATTATCTCAACCGAGTGGCGTTTCCGATGGGAGGTATCGGCAGCGGCTGTATCAGTTTGTCAGGGACGGGCAAACTTATCGACTGGGAGATTTTCAACAAGGCCAACAAAGGTTATCAGCCGAGATTTACGTTTCTTTCTGTCTGGGCAAAGGCCAAAGGTAAGGAGCCGGTTTTTAAGGTGCTGGAGGGGCAATGGCGTGGACGTCTTGATGACCCGATAGGTCCGGAACAGACAGAAGCGCCGGGTCTGCCGCGGATGAGAGAATGCCGTTTTGAAGGTAAGTTTCCTTTTGCGAAGGTTTATCTTTCCGACCCAGCTCTGCCGATAGATGCGGTTATCGAGGGCTGGAGTCCGTTTATTCCCTGTAACTCGCGTGAGTCGTCACTGCCGGTGGTCGTTCTGAATGTAACGCTGAGTAATCCCACAAGAAAGATGGTGGAGGTTTCGCTTGGATTTAATGTGCAAAACCGAGCAGGTAATTTCAATAAGATAATTCGTGAGCCGGGGTTTTGTGCTTTGTATATGCACGACGGCAAGGAAGACGGCAATTCCGTGGTTGTGGCGACACCGGCGGCGGTGACAACTTGGCAGCAAAACTGGCGAGGCAGGGGCAGCTGGAAGAACAATTTTATGTGTCTGCAGCACTTTGTGGACACATTCGGGCTGCATGGGCGATTCGACAACACAGGGAAACCTGTTACTGAAAAGACGAAATCGGGACATATCGGCGAAGCGAAGGCTGCGGGTGATGAGAATTCGAAAGTCGGTTCGCTGGGTGTGCAAATGACACTGAGGCCCGGAGAAAAACGGACAGTCCCATTTGTAATAGGATGGTATTTCCCGACAATAGGAGTGCCCAGTGCCTGGGGGGGACCTGATGAAGTTTTCTGGAAGAATTATTATGCAACGCAGTGGAAAAACGGGCTGGGTGTAGCTCGTTATACGGTTGCAAATCTTGAGCATCTTGAAAAAGACACGCGGCTTTTCCAGGAGGCGTTTTTCTCAAGCACGCTGCCGGGAGTTGTTCTGGAGGCGATTTCCAGTCAGCTCTGCATACTTCGGTCGACGACGGTGGCGCGTTATCCGGATGGTACACTGTATGGCTGGGAGGGCTGTCACTTTAAGAAAAGGCAGGGATACGGCACGTGTAATCACGTGTGGAATTATCAGCAGGCGATTCCGTATCTGTTCAGTGACCTTCAACGGTCGATGTTAGAGAACTTTATGTTCAATGGTTTGCGTGAATCGGATGGCGGCGTGATTTATCGTATGCCGGTCGGGCCTGGCGCGAAGGTAAAACAGGATGACAGGTTTACATCTGCGGCCGACGGCCAACTGGGGCAGGTATGCCAGGTTTATCGCGACTGGCAGATTTGCGGCGATGATGCGTGGTTCAAAGCGATTTGGCCCAAAACGAAAAAGGCGCTGGAATATGCGTGGGTTGCGTGGGACAAGGACCGGGATGGCCTGCTTGAGGGTTCGCACCACAATACCCTCGATTTGAATTTCAAAACTCCCGAGACAATGTGCGGAAGTTTGTACCAGGCGGCACTTCTGGCCGGCGAACGGATGGCGTTATATATGGGTGATACGGAAGCGGCAAAGGAGTACCGGCGGGTTTTCGAGTCAGGAAAGAAACTGTCCGATGAGAAACTGTTTAACGGCGAGTATTACCACCAGATGCTGCCGGCGCCCGGCGCTTACCAACTCGGCGCGGGGAGCATTTCGGAGCAAATACACGGTCAGCTTTATGCTCGAATGCTGGGATTAGAGGACATCTACAGGCGGGAGAATATCCACAAGGCCGCGGCGTCATTGTTTAAATACAATTACGTCGATAGCTTTTATGACCGAATCAATACCAATCGAGTTTATTCGCTCGGCGGAGAAGGCGGGCTGCTGATAGCGTGCTGGCCAAAGGGAGATAAACCAAAGAAGCCGCTTCTGTACTGTGACGAAACGCAGATAGGGTATGAATATCAGGCGGCTGGTAATATGCTGTATGAAGGGTATATTCTCGAAGGCCTGACGGTAATCAAATCGATTCGCGACCGATTCGACGGCAAGAAACGGAATCCCTTCTGTGAACTGGAGTGGGGCAACCATTATGCCCGCTCTATGGCCAACTATAATGCTCTGCTTGCCCTGTCGGGCTTTCGTTATTCCGGTGTAGAGAAGATGCTGCGATTGGCGCCTAATGTATATGAAAAAGATTTTCGCGTATTCTTCAGCGTGGATTCCGGCTGGGGTCTTGTATCCCAGCAGAAAGGTAAGAAAAAACAGACTGTGAAAATTGAGGTCAAGAAAGGAACACTCGCTGTTGAAAAGCTTAATCTAATAGTGAACAGACGTGTGAAAAAGCCGGCGATTCAAATGGGCGGTAAGAACATCGGCGGTAAGGTCCAGAAAGCGGCCAACGAGTTCTGGGACGCAGAGAAAATGGTAACGGTTGAGCTGGATAAGGGCGTTGAAATTGTGCCCGGTCAGCCGTTGATTGTGGAGATGAAATTTTAAAATGAGGGTCGGTGTTTGAAGTTGCGAAAGGAGTGAGATTATGTGGAAATGGGTTGCAAAGAAAATTAAAGGGGTAGTTCTTGTGACAGCATTTGCGATGACTATATTAGTTGCCGGTTGCGCCACCGGCGAAGGCAGTGGGTGGCGGAAGAAACTTGCCAGAGAGTTGCCTGTTCTGGGGCACCGTAACTGGATTCTCATAGCCGACTCGGCGTATCCGGCCCAAAGCCGAGCGGGAATCGAAACCATCGCAACGGGGGCAGAGCAAATTCAAGTGGTCAAAGCCGTATTGGGCGCTGTGGACAACACCAAGCACGTTCGTGCCACTGTGTACGTAGATGCAGAGATGAAATACGTCTCGGAAAAAGATGCGCCTGGTATAAATGCTTATCGTAAAGAGCTAACCGCCCTGCTGGGCAAGCGAGAAGTCAAGCGGGTGCCACACGAAGAGCTGATAGCCAAACTCGATGAAGCAGCAAAGACGTTCCGAATACTGATTTTTAAGACGAATCTTACGCTGCCTTATACTTCCGTATTCCTCGAGCTGGATTGCGGGTACTGGAGCTCAGGAGCGGAGCGGGAACTGCGCCAAGCAGTCGGAGAAAAAAAGTAAGTTATTGTCCCTGACAGAGACTGCAACTTTATCTAAGTCCGGCAATTTATTCTTGATTGATACCGCCGATTCTGTTAGACTGAAAGAGGAACAATAAAGGAGGTTACGGTGGCAAGTAAGTCTAACGACAACGAACAAATTGACGGTGACACTCTGCAATCCCAAAAGGATATCCTTCGCGCACAGGACGTGATGCCGCCATATAAGAAGATAGATGCAGAGGACGAATCACATAATCAGACCGAAGGCAGAGCAGCAGAAGCTGTAGAAGCACAACGGGGAAAAGGTGAAATACCGCGATTTGACCTGGCTGAAGATATTATGGCTGAGCAGCGAAAGATTAGCGCAATAAGAAGAAAGGGGCCAGGCAAAACAATTGAAACTCAGAAAGCAGAGCGGGCCGGCTATACTATTGGGCAGCCAATACCGGCACAATCATATCAGCAGCAAATAATCGCCGAGATTGTGGCGCGGGACATTGAAAGGCTGTGTCGAGGCGTTTAGTCAGCAGATAGCAGTTAGAAGAAAACTAAACGCTAATACACTAACAGAAACGCTGCACATATATCAGAGCATCCTGAACAGATTAGTGGTATTACAAAGTTAATGGTCTATCCTCAGCATCATCGCTGGTGTGGCCGCAATTGCAGCGTTGGTGCTGGCTACGCCCTGTTTGCCCGGGATTGGCTGCTGGAAACAAGCTGGCCCCGTTAGAGTTTTTCCTTGCCTCAGTTAGAGCCTCTTCCTTTCGGGTCTCTAACGGGCTGGTACGAGTGACAAGCACTTGCGGCCGAGGCAAATAAGGCAAATCTAACATTTCTTGTTTTTCTGGGCATTTAGTTTATAATCTCGATGCTTGATGCTCGATGCGCGATACTCGATGCTCGTTTTGAGTACCCTGGTCGAGAGAAATGATGAATTTTAGAAAAGGATTGTGAGATTATGGGATTACACGCAGCAGATATTTGTGTTTTGGCGTTTTACTTAGTTGTCATGGTTGCCATCGGTATTTGGTCGGCACGAAAGATAAAGAGCAGCGCTGATTTCTTTTTGCCGCGGCGATTCGGCAAAGCGATGATGATAATGTTCTCGTTCGGGACGGGGACGCATTCGGACCAGGCGGTGAGCGTGGCCTCTAAGAGCTTTACGAACGGCTTAAGCGGCATCTGGTATCAGTGGCTGTGGCTTCCGGTGACACCTTTCTACTGGCTGATTGCGCCGGTTTTCAGGCGGTTTAGAGCTATAACAACTTCAGATGTGTTCGAGGCCAGGTACAACCCGAGTGTGGCGATGCTGTATGCGGTGGTAGGAGTGCTGAACCTTGCGGTCAATATCGGAGTGATGCTGAAAGGCTCAAGCGAGGTGATTTCGGCCAGTACGGGCGGGCTGGTAAGCGCGAATTTGGCGATTATCATAATGACCGTGATATTCGTCGCGTACGGGGTGGCGGGGGGACTTGGCGCGGCGATATTGACGGACTTTATCCAGGGCGTATTGACAATTATTTTTTCTTTCCTGCTGCTGCCTTTGATACTGAACGCAGTGGGCGGAATGGCGGGGCTGAGAGAGGCGATTAAGGAGCCGCAGATGTTTTCGCTGGTGGCACCGGCGGAGATTGGATTTTTCTACATTGCCGTGATTGCCTTCAATGGGCTAGTGGGGATTGTGACCCAGCCGCACACTATGGCCAACTGTGCGGCGGGCAAGACGGAGATGGAGGGACGAGTGGGTTTTATGGGGGGAACGCTGATTAAGCGTTTGTGCACTGTGCCTTGGGCTTTGACGGGTCTGGCGGCGGTGGTGTACCTTGCGGGCAGAAGCGTGGAGCCGGACAAAGTTTTTGGAACGGTTGCAGGTGAGTTTTTGCCGAAGATTATGCCGGGTGTGCTGGGGGTATTTATAGCGGCCATACTGGCGTCGGTGATGAGCTCGTGCGACGCATTTATGATATCGTCGTCAGCTCTTTTTACGGAGAATGTATATAAACGTCTTGTTAGCAACAAAGGCGCGCGGCACTACATTACAGTGGGTCGAATCACAGCGGTTGTGATTGTGGCGGGGGGGGTAGGTTTTGCTTTTTGGCTGCCGGGCGTGGTGAGAGGTCTTGAGATATTCTGGAAGATTTCTCCGATGATGGGAATCGCGTTCTGGCTGGGTCTCTTCTGGAGGCGGACTACGGTGGCCGGTGCGTGGGCAGGAACGCTGACAGCTTTCGGGATATGGTGGCTTACGGGGCAGGAGTTTTTTATCTCGTGGCTGGGCAGCTTACCGGCGGCTGAGTCGCTGCGATTTGTATTCGTCAAGGGCGGAATACCTGAGGTTTACCTTCCGTGGCAGATGGTTTTCTACCTGACCGGAGGAGCGCTGGCGGGGATTATCGTCAGTCTTTTTACAAAGCCGGTGGCGAAGGAGAAGCTCGACAATTTCTATGCTCTGGTGCGAACCCCCGTTAAACCGGGTGAGAAGGTGCCTGCTCCATGTACACTGCCGGCCGATGCGATTGTTCCTGAAAAGCGAAATATTTTTCCAAACACGAATTTCGAAATATCAATTCCTTCGCTTACGTCGGTTGTCGGGTTCTTAGTCGGATGGGGATGTGTGGCAGCAATCATCTGCTCAGTCTATTTGATAGCAAGAGTGTAATGGTGATGGAAAACAGTCTGTTTACGAACAACCCGATGCTCCCGGCTGATGTTGTCCTTGCGCCTGCGTGGTGGTTTCATAACGAAGGGATTACCTTTGATGAGGATTTTTTTTACCATCCAGCCAAGCGGGTGGAAGTAGAACGGCAAATGGAAAAGGCCCTTTACGAGCGGTGGGGGAAATATGCTTTGGGACAAGACAAGGACAAGGACCTGCCGGTCGTTGGCGCGGTGCATTTAGCCGCGGGGTTTTTGCTTAGCGAAATGCTTGGGTGCAAGGTCGAATATAAAGAGGACGGGCCGCCGCAGGTTATTTGCAGGCAGATGGGAGATTTGAGCATTTCGGCGGAGGCGGCGTTTGAAAATAACGTGTACAAGAAGTTTGAAAAGCTGACCGAATCGCTTAAGACAAAATACGGGTATCTGGTGGGTGACGTCAATTGGGGCGGCATTTTGAATATCGCGCTTGACCTTCGCGGAGAAGCGTTGTTTATTGATACGTTCGACAGGCCCGATGATGTCAATGTTTTTCTTTCTGAGATTGCCAAAGTGATTGAGAGGTTCACACAGGATTTACAGAAAGAGACCGGCACTACTTCAATCAGCGTTAACAGAAATGTTCGCCACCTTGAGCCGCCGTTGTACTTACACAGTGAATGCTCCCATACAATGATTTCCGTCGAGGATTACAAGAAATTTCTTTTTACATACGATGAGCAGTGGAGCGGAAAGTACAGACCTTTCGGCATTCATTTCTGCGGCAAAGACGCACATCGATATGCTAAGACCTTTAAGGAGCTTGCGCACCTTGACTTTTTGGACGTTGGCTGGGGCGGTGACGTAGCAGAGTTGCGCAAGCATCTTCCCAACACATTCCTGGATATTCGTTTAAGCCCAGTGGAAATCATAGACCAAAGCGTAGATGAGATAGCGAACACAATTCGCCGTCTCGTTGCGGCTTCCAGCAATCCTCAACTGACGGGTGTCTGTTGCATTAATATGGACGAGAAGGTCTCGGATGAGAAAATTACGACCATCTTTAGGACAGTTGCTACTCTCAGAGAAGAGTATTCAGATTAACGCAATCTCGAATTGGAGTTTTTGATGACGTCTAAAGAACGAGTGTCAACGGCACTGGAGCACAAAAGTCCGGACCGGTGTCCCTGCGATTATATTGGTACGCCGGAAGTGGACGAAAAGCTCAAGGCCCACTTCCGGACAGATAGTATGGAGACGGTTTTAAAAGAACTCAAGGTGGACATAAGAATACTCGACGCGGCGTACGTTGGCCCAGAGCTACCTGCGTGGGATGACGGCAGGTTTATGAACTACTGGGGCCAAATCCGCAAGCCGATAAAGAATGAAGCGGGCACTTATAATGAGGCGGTGGAACTGCCGTACGCCGCGTTCAAATCCGTTGAGGACGTGGAGAAATTTCGCTGGCCGAAGGTTGATTGGTTCGACTACTCGCAGTTATCTGAAGACTGTCGAAAGTATTCAGATTATGCCATCGTTTTTGGCAGTCCGGGGAATATGGATTTAATCAACGGTACGTCCTACGGCAGAGGTGTTGAACAGGTTATATACGACATTGCGCTGGAGGACCCGGTGGGACTGGCGTGTATGAAAAAGCGTTTTGAGTGCTGCTATGAGAGAAGCGAGACGGCACTAAAAGCTGCGAACGGGCAGATAGATATTCTCTGGATTGGCGACGATTACGGCACGCAAAACGGTTTGCTAATTAGTCCGGAAAAATGGCGCAAACTCTTCTTTGTCAAGCTCAAAGCGATGTGCGATTTGGGTCACAAGTATGGCGCCAAAGTTATGCTGCACAGTTGCGGCTCAACTCGGCCAATTTGGCCTGAGCTGATTGAGGCCGGGGTTGATATATACGACACCGTTCAGCCGGAGGCGGCGCAGATGAATCCGGCTGAGTTAAAGAAGGAATTCGGGGACAGGATATGCTTCCACGGCACGATGAGCACCCAAAATACACTTCCCTTCGGGACCGCAGAAGAGGTTGCCGCAGAAGTTCGCCTGCGAATAGAAACCGTTGGCAAGGACGGCGGCTTTATTGTAGCGCCGGCCCACAACATCCAGCCGGACACGCCTATCGAAAATATCCTCGCACTCTACGAGGAAGTACAACGCAGTTGAACTATTCGGCATTGCTGAATAAAGTCGAATCAGTTTTGGTTGCCGCTGCCCGCCCTTTTTAAATGTGCTTGAAATTCGCAGGGCAATGATATATATTGTGTGGAAAATCAGCGATTAGATTAGTATTATCGAGAAATTTATAAAGGAAATGATGCGATGAATTCAAAACCGAACGTTATTGTGGCCCAGTCCGGCGGGCCAACAGCGGTGATTAACTCAAGCGCCTGCGGGGTGGTCCAGGAGGCAATGAAATCAGGTAAAATCGGTCAGGTGACAGGTGCGACCAACGGCATATTGGGGGTGCTGCAGGAAGAGTTATTCGATATCTCGGCTGAAAAGAGCGAGACCATCGAGGCATTAAAGCAAACGCCCGCAGCGGCCATCGGCTCGTGCAGGCATAAGCTGAAATCGCTCGAAGATTCCAAGGCGGATTTCGAGAGAATACTCGATGTCTTCAAGGCACATAATATCCGCTACTTCTTTTACGCCGGCGGTAATGACTCAATGGACACCGCCGACAAGGTCAATAAGCTGGCGGCAGATGTCGGCTATGAGCTGGTTTGTATGGGTGTTCCGAAGACGGTCGATAACGACCTTGCATTTACGGACCACTGTCCTGGCTATCCGAGCGTGGCGAAATACGTGGCGACCTGTGCGATGGAGGCGGGTCGAGACACCGAAGCGCTCTATACGACAGACACCTGCACAATTCTGGAGGTGATGGGGAGAAACGCCGGCTGGATAGCAGCGGCGACGGGCCTTGCCGCAAGGCACCCGGAAGACGCGCCGCACCTTGTATATATGCCGGAAGCGGCCTTTTCCTTCGACAAACTCGTCAGCGATGTCAAGGAAGTGCTCAAGGAATTGGGCAGAGTGTTTATCGTCGCCGGCGAAGGTCTTAAAGATAAAGACGGCAACTATGTAACAGCCGATGCAGGGGCGTTCAGTAAGGACAGCTTTGGCCATGTTCAGCTTGGCGGGGTGGCTGATATGCTCAAAGCCGTTATTGAAAAAGAGGTCGGCATAAAGGCACGCTTTAATAAGTTAGGGACAAATCAGCGAAGCGCAATGCACTTTGCGTCGCGGACCGACATAAATGAGGCGTATATGTGCGGGCAGATGGCGGTAAAGTACGCGATGGAAGGTGAGAACGGCAAAATGGTAACACTGGTTCGCGAAAAAGGGGCGGAGTACAAATGCACAACAGGGCTCGCGGAGTTGAAGGACGTTGCCAACGGCGAAAAGAAAGTTCCGGCTGAGTACATAAATAGTAAGGGTAATCACATCACGGACGCGATGCGAGATTACGTTCGGCCTTTAGTGCAGGGCGAAGCTCCGATTACGGTTGATAAAGACGGGCTGCCGGTGTTTATGAGATTCGAGCGCAAACCACTGGAAAAAAAGCTGGCAAAATATATGTAAACAATCAGACAACAAGGAAAGGTGTAAAAGTATGATTTTAGAAAAGTATTCATTCGGACTCGGCGACAGATTCGGGCATCAGGGCAAAGCGCAACTGCAGGCCATAATCAATGCAAAGAAGCAGGGTATTAACATCAGCCCCGTCTGGAATAAATCGCACCGTGAACACACAATTATCGGGACGCTGCCCGGCGATGTGCGTATCGAAGCCGACAATGCAGTCAAGACGCTGGGGTGGAACAACTCGTATCATGTGGACGCAGACCATATCGGGTTGAAGAACGTCGATTTGTTTATCGATTCAAGCGATTTCTTTACGCTCGACGTCGCCGATTTTATCGGTCAGGCCGCAGATGAAAGCGACGTTGGCTCTTTCGTCAACAAATACAAAAAGTATGTCGGCTCCCTGGCGATACCCGGAATCGATGAGACCTTCGAAATCAGCGAAGGACAAATCGAGACAATTGCACAAAAGTTCCTGTTGGCAGTCAAAGAGGCGGGCAAAATCTATCGTCATATAGAAACAGCTAAAGGCAGTGACAGTTTTATTACGGAAGTTTCGATGGATGAGACCGACCAGCCGCAGACGCCGGTTGAGATGTTCTTTATCCTCGCAGCCATTGCCGATGAGGGTATTCCGGCGCAGACGACAGCTCCGAAATTTACCGGACGTTTTAATAAGGGCGTTGACTATGTCGGTGATGTCGGCCGGTTCGCAAAAGAGTTTGAAGAAGACCTGGCTGTGATTGCTTTTGCGATTAAGAAGTTCGGACTGCCTGAGAACCTGAAATTGAGCGTGCACTCAGGCAGTGACAAGTTTTCGATTTACAAGTCAATGAACAATGCACTAAAGAAATTTGACGCAGGGCTACATATCAAGACCGCGGGGACAACGTGGCTGGAAGAACTTATCGGTTTGGCTATGGCGGGCGGGGAGGGTCTGTCAATTGCAAAAAAGGCCTATGCCAACGCGCTGTCGCGATTCGACGAACTCTGCGTACCCTACGCTACAGTCATCGATATCGACAAGGACAAGCTGCCGTCACCGGAAGCTGTCGCGCAGTGGAGCGGTGAAGATTTTGCCGATGCACTGCGCCACAACCAATCGTGTGATAAGTATGACTCGAATCTGCGGCAGTTGCTGCACGTGGCGTATAAAATTGCCGCCGAGATGGGCGATGAATTTCTGAACGCACTGGAGAAATATGAAGAAACCATCGCGGAAAACGTAACGGAAAATATCTACGAGCGGCACATAAAACCAATCTTTATAGATTAAAGGACTGAATGGGATGGAAGATTTATTCGACTTGAGCGGTAAAACAATTGTAATTACCGGCGGGGGCGGCGTTCTTTGCGGCACGATGGCCAAGGCGCTGGCTGGTATGGGAGCAAAGGTGGCGGTCTGGGATTTGATTGAAGCTGCTGCAAAGAAAGTCGCAGAAGAAATAAAGTCCGACGGCGGGGCCGCGATAGCCGTGAAGTGCAACGTTCTGGAAAAGGATACGCTGGAGGCTGCCAGGCGAAAGACTGTCGCTGAGTTCGGTGACATCGACATATTGATTAACGGGGCGGGCGGTAATAAGAAAGAAGCGACCACTTCGGAAACACTGCCGTTCTTTGACTTGCCGGTGGAGGCGGTTCGATTTGTGTTTGACTTGAATTTCATCGGAACATTTCTTACGACGCAGGTCGTGGCCAAAGATATGGCCAAGCGCGGTAAAGGTCTCATATTGAATGTTTCGAGCATGGCGTCGCTGAGCCCATTGACCAAGGTGATGGGTTATTCGGCGGCGAAGGCGGCTGTGAATAACTTCACACAATGGTTAGCGGTGCATATGTGCCAGAATTATTCGAAAGAAATCCGCGTGAACGCAATCGCGCCGGGATTCTTTTTGACGGAACAGAACCGGTTCCTCTTGACCGATGAAAAAAGCGGCGAACTGACAGCACGCGGCAAAACTATTATCGACCATACGCCGATGGGGAAATTCGGTCAGCCGGACGAGCTGATTGGAACGGTTATCTGGCTGTTAAGCGATGCGGCAAAATTCGTAACGGGAATCGTTGTTCCCATTGACGGCGGCTTCTCGGCTTTCAGCGGAGTATAATTCGTGATGCGTCGTGCGTATTGCGTGATGCGTCGAACGACATAAAAACCAAAAATATACAGGAGAAGAAGATGGCTGACGTTGACCCGGCAAAACCACTAAAGGAGTTTAAGCCGAAAAAGGAATTTTTCGTCGGTATCGACTCGGACGGCTGTGCGTTCGATACGATGGGGATAAAACAAAGGGAGTGTTTTTGTCCCTGGTTGATTGCATATTTTGGTTTGCAGCCGGTAGCTCAGGCGGCGCGAGAGTGCAAGGAATTCGCAGATTTGTTTTCGAGAACGCGCGGGGCGAACCGCCATAAGACAGCAAAGCGTATTATTGCTGACTTGCTGCCGAGTCATCCGATGGTCAAGGCCAGGGGCTTTAAGGTTCCGCAATACCCTCACTATTTTGCGTGGGTGGACGAACCCAAAAGCTTACTGAGTAACGAAGGTCTAAAGAAGGCCATTGCGGCCGCCTCAAGCGCAGAGGCCAAGGCAGAGTTGGAAAATGCGCTGCAATGGAGCGAGCGGGTGAACGCATCTATAAAAGATATCGTTAAAGGTATGCCGCCGTTTCCGTTTGTGCGCGAGAGTCTGGAGAAAATCAAGACACAGGCCGATGCGATTGTTGTCTCGGCGACGCCTTGTGAAGCACTTGCGCGTGAGTGGGAAGAACACGACATCGCCAAATACGTAGATGTCATAGCCGGACAGGAAATGGGGAAAAAAGCCGAGCATCTCAGTTATGCCGCAAAGGACAGGTACGAGAAAGACCACATTTTGATGATAGGTGACGCGCCGGGGGATATGAAGGCGGCGAAGGCAAACGACGCCCTGTTTTATCCGGTCAATCCCGGTGATGAGACCGAATCGTGGAAGAGATTTCAGGATGAGGCGTTTGATAAATTCATTGACGGTCAATATGCCGGCAGCTACGAAGAGAAACTGATTGCAGACTTTCTGGCACATCTGCCGGAAACACCGCCGTGGGAGCAATAACAGAAGTGTTACTTTACAGTCGTGGACAGGAAAATGATAACCTGAGCAGGCAGGACTTAAAGGAGGGGTTCTGTTCTGCGCTGGAGAAGCTCGGCCTAAAGAAGAAGGTGCTGGTTGTTCCGCCTGACTTTACCCGATACCATTCCCGTGCAGGTGAGCTGACGTCTGCTGCCTGGGAGTATTACGGTGATAGTCTGACAGATATTCTTCCGGCATTAGGCACTCATTCGGCTATGACGGAGGCGGAAATCAAGCAGATGTATGGACAGACGCCGCTGGGACTATTCAGAGAGCATAACTGGCGGACGGGACTGGTAACACTCGGTGAAGTGCCGGCTGAATTTATCCGTGAAGTTTCAGAAGGTCGGGTTGATTTTAGCTGGCCTGCACAGGTAAATCGCCTTGTTGCGGAAGGCGGTTTTGACCTTATTCTATCGATAGGCCAGGTTGTGCCTCACGAAGTAAGCGGGATGGCCAACTATAACAAGAACATTTTTGTTGGCACCGGCGGCGCAGACGGTATCAATAAAAGCCATTTCCTTGGGGCTGCTTACGGGATGGAAAGGATAATGGGACGGGCCGACAATCCTGTAAGGGGAGTCCTGAATTATGCATCCGACCACTTTGCAAAAAATATGCCGATTGTGTACGCGCTAACCGTAGTAGGCCAGGTGGAAGATGGGGCCCTTAAGACCCGCGGGTTGTTTATAGGTGATGATATCGAATGCTTTAGCATGGCGGCAGAACTGTCAGCGAAAGTCAATATTGAGCTGTTGGATAAGCCGCTTAAAAAGGTAGTGGTTTACCTTGACCCGGCTGAGTATAAAAGTATCTGGCTTGGAAATAAGAGCATCTATCGCACCCGTATGGCAATGGCGGACGGAGGCGAGCTGATTGTATTAGCACCAGGAGTAAGCCAGTTTGGAGAAGACCCAGAAATCGACCGACTCATTAGAAAATACGGCTATGTGGGAACAACCGGCATCCTTGAGGCGGTTGAAAACAACGAGGACCTTAGACAAAACCTCAGCGCCGCCGCGCATCTGATACACGGCTCCTCCGAGGGTCGATTTACCATCACTTACTGTCCGGGAAAACTGAGTAAAGAAGAAATCGAAGCAGTTAACTTCAGATATGTACCTCTGTCGGAGACGACAAAAAGATACGACCCGCATAAACTTCAGGATGGATTTAACAGCCCTGCTTCCGGCGAAGAAATCTATTTTATTTCTAATCCAGCATTAGGATTGTGGTCTTACAAAGAAAAATTTAATAACTAATAACAACCACCAACTAAAGGAGTAACAAGAAATGGCAAACGCAGACATCGGCCTCATCGGGCTGGCAGTAATGGGTGAAAACCTTATTCTCAATATGGAAAGCAAGGGCTTTACCGTCGCGTGCTTCAACCGTACCGTATCCAAGGTCGATAGATTTATTGAAGGCCGTGCAAAGGGCAAGAACATCATCGGCTGTCATTCGATTGAAGAATTTGTCGAAAACCTCAAAAAGCCGCGCAAGGTAATGCTGATGGTCAAGGCCGGCGAAGCGGTCGATTCTTTCATCGACACGCTGCTGCCACAGCTCGAAGACGGCGACATCATCATCGACGGCGGAAATTCGCACTTTCCCGATACTATCCGCCGAACCGAATACGTCGAGAGTAAGGGCAAACTCTATATCGGCACCGGCGTCTCCGGCGGCGAAGAAGGCGCTCTTAAAGGCCCCTCGCTTATGCCCGGCGGCTCCCCGAAGGCCTGGGAAAGCATTAAGCCCATTTTCCAAAAAATCGCTGCCCGTACCGATGATGGCGAGCCGTGCTGCGACTGGGTGGGCGAGAACGGGGCAGGACACTTCGTTAAGATGACGCATAACGGTATCGAATATGGCGATATACAGATGATTTGCGAGACCTATCAGATGATGAAAGAAGGTCTCGGCATCAGCAATCAAGAGATGCACGATGTTTTCACGGAGTGGAACAAGGGCGAACTTGATTCATACCTTATCGAGATAACGCGGGACATACTCGCCTATAAAGACGAAGACGGCAATGAAGTTGCAGAGCTTATCCTCGATACGGCGGGCCAAAAAGGGACAGGCAAATGGACGGCTATCGAGGCGTTGAACTTAGGCCAACCATTAACGCTCATCGGCGAAGCCGTTTTTGCACGATGCCTTTCGGCGCTTAAAGAAGAGCGTGTCGCCGCATCGAAAATTCTGACCGGCCCCAGGCCGGGGTTCAAAGGCGATAAAAAGGCCTTTATCGAGGACCTGCGTCAGACCTTGTACGCATCGAAGATAGTCAGTTATGCACAGGGCTACCAGCTTATGCGGGCTGCCGCAAAAGAATACAACTGGAACCTGAACAACGGGGGCATCGCGCTGATGTGGCGAGGCGGCTGCATCATTCGCTCGGTCTTCCTGGGCAAAATCAAAGAAGCCTTCGACAAAAACCCGAAGCTGGAAAACCTGCTGCTCGACCCGTTCTTCAAGGATGCTGTTGAGAAGGCACAACCTGCCTGGCGGCGAGTCGTTACCGCTGCAATACAGATGGGCATTCCAATACCTGCAATGAGCTCTGCCTTGGCTTACTACGATGGATATCGGCACGACCGCTTGCCGGCGAACCTGCTGCAGGCCATGCGGGATTACTTCGGCGCTCATACCTACGAGCGCGTTGATAAGCCGAGAGGCGAATTTTTTCACACGAACTGGACCGGCCGAGGTGGTGGCACATCGGCATCAACGTACACGGCCTGAAGTAGATAAGTAGCAGGGGCTCGATTACTTGATAAGAGAGAGAATATTATGTTCAAAACGATATGGATAACTGCGGCAGTAATATTAGCAGTTGGGTGGATAATATACGGTGTTTGGAGGATTATCGATTACTTTCAGGAAAAAAAGAGACCAAAACCAACAACGAAACATCTGCAACAGATAAAGAAGTCATTTGACGAATATGCAAAGAAAATGGAAGACTATAAGAAACCAACTTATAAACGCGACGAAAGCAAGAATAGCGCAAACAACAAATAAGAATATGCACACGATGTAAGGACTAAAAATGACTGCTGAATTCATATCAGAAGATTTCCTGCTGCAAAATAAAAGTGCGAGGATTCTTTACCACGAACACGCGAAAGAAATGCCCATCTATGACTATCACTGCCATTTGCCGGCGGACAAAATAGCGGCGGACTACAGGTTCGACAACCTGACTCAAATATGGCTCCACGGCGACCACTACAAATGGCGTGCAATGAGGGCCAACGGCGTGGACGAGCGGTTCTGCACGGGTGATGCAAGCGATTATGAAAAGTTCGAAAAATGGGCCCAGACCGTACCCTACTGCCTGCGAAATCCACTCTATCACTGGACCCATATGGAGCTTAAGAATCCATTCGGCACAAAGGACAAACTGCTGAATCCGAGTACCGCCAAGGAAATTTATGAGACGTGCAGTGAGATGTTAAGAACGCCGGAGTTCAGCGTGCGCAATATCCTTCGCAAAATGAACGTTAAACTTATCTGCACTACCGAGGAGCCGCTCGATTCATTGGAGGCACACCGACAAATCCGAGCTGACGGTTTTGATATCAAAGTCCATACTGCTTTTCGGCCTGATAAAGCTATGGCCGTTGAAGACATCCCGGCTCTGAACGCATGGATTGATAAACTCGAAAGAGTTTGCGACACAGATATAACCAACTTTGCTTCCTACATTGCGGCAATCCGTAAGCGGCACGACTATTTCCATAAAAACGGCTGCCGCCTTTCAGACCACGGCATCGAAACCGCTTATGTAGAAGACTATACCGAACGTGAAATCGAAAACATCTTTAGTAAGATAAGAACCGGCAAGAAACTTGAGGCGTCAGAAGGGCTCAAATTCAAATCAGTGATGATGTTCGAATTCGCTTTGATGGACGCGGAACGCGGCTGGGTCCAGCAGCTTCACCTCGGAGCGCTGCGAAATAACAATACGCGAATGGTCAAAACTCTCGGTCAGGATACGGGCTTCGATTCAATCGGCGATTTCGAGACAGCAAGACCGTTGGCGAAGTTTCTGGATAGACTGGATGCGCACAAGCAACTGCCGAAAACGATTGCGTACAATATGAATCCCGGGGACAACGAAGTTATAGCCACGATGGTCGGCAACTTTCAGGACGGCCCGGCGGTCGGCAAGATGCAGTACGGCACTGCCTGGTGGTTCCTCGACCAAAAGGACGGGATTGAAAAGCAAATCAACTCTCTTTCAAATATGGGACTGCTCAGTCGTTTCGTCGGTATGGTGACTGACTCGCGGAGTTTTTTGTCGTTCCCAAGACATGAATATTTCCGCCGGATACTCTGCCAGATGCTCGGCAGCGATGTCGAAGCGGGACTTTTGCCGGCCGATATGGAGCTACTCGGGCAGATGGTCGAGGACATCTGCTTCAACAATGCCAAGAACTATTTTCCAATGGAGTTGGATTAGCTTCACCAAACCTGCGAGCCGGGAGCGCAACGAAGCTTACCCACAGAAAAAATTTCTAAGAAAGGCCGGCGATCAATAAGACTCATCCTGTTGAATTGCTGCAGACGTGGATAAAGGCAGGAGGAAGATTCAGCAGCACAAACTTGATGCTCACATCTGAAAAGTAACTTTCCATAGTTTTCTTCAATAAAGAAGAGTATTGCAGTTGAATAAATCTTTTCGATTTGCTTGATATGCCCAGAATCTTTTCTCTCCTGGACCTGCTAAATAGTGCAAGCGGCAGACCAGAGACAACACAATCCAAACTATCAACGTATTTTTCGCAGTTTTTGGCGTCATCATTAATAACTTTTAGTCTGTGGTCGTTAATCCTGAGCAAATGCTTACAAAACGTTGGATTTATCTCAAAGCACGTCAATCGCCCATCCTGCGGCAGACGCTTTAAGATTTGAGTGGTTACAGAACCCATTCCCGCCCCGAATTCAATAACATGCGGGCTCCCATCTATCTCCTGGGCCATCGAACGAGCAAGGAGCTTTTGGCTGCGAGTGACCGTACCGACCTCTATGGGATGCTTGAGAAACTCATAAATAAAACGCGTGGCCCGCACCTTTGTTACTCCACAACCGACAAATCACTATAGCCGCAATTACGCCTCTGCTCCCAGCGTGCCGATTTTGACAGCACATAAGGAATGATAACATAGTCGGGCAGTATTGCAAGATACAATTTCGAAACAAGCAGCATTGAAACACCAACCCCCTCGCCGCCGACTGTACCCACACACAGCCCCACAGGTATAAGGAAATCGCTACCCCCGTGAGCTCGGTTACACCGTTTCGGCCTGAATCGCCAAGTGGATAAGCCGATTCGGAAACAAAACTTAACTATATTTTACGCAGGCCGGCAGGAAATTCTATAACCCTTTTTCTGCTGTTCCACAGCGAAATCAACAGGCAGAAATTTTTTTATTATTTCCATATTTGTCAGAAGGTGGCTGGAAAGCTCATTGGTTGTGTACGCGCCGGCTTTGGAGATTGCCATATAAATTAAAAGCTGGTCGGCCAGGAAGCGGTCAATACAAGCACCGCCGGCGAGGAAGTCTTCGGCCAAACCGACAACCTCACCAACCACTTTTTGTGAGGGTTTCCCTCGCATTCCAAAGGCAGTAAAAACTGTTGTGCGTCTGTCATCACAAAGTCGAATCATCACACAATTTCCCGGCCCATCGGAATCTGTTACCTCGACGTGCTCAACGTTCCGGATGCCCAGCTTGCTTTGAAGCAATAGCTTCTGCTGGCGCTGGGCGATGTGTGCGGGAAGGCCGGCTGTGTAAACGAGCGCGAAAATTTTCGGCTCTCTGCTCGACTGACAAAGGTTGATTTTCTCGTTCGGTCTTTTTGTGCCGGGCCGGATATGAAAAGTTATTTTGCCGCCGCCGGCGGGATAAAAGCCGTGCTTTACCAGTTTGCAATTAGCGCTGAAGCCACCGGCTGCGATAGCAGGCAGGAAGGTCTCCGAAAGGAAATTAAACGGCGGGGCCAGGGGATTATGTGTCCCACCGGTAACGGTAACTGTGGAAGGTTTGTCAGCCCAAAATAAGGGCGGCAAGAGAGTCTGAATTACCAAAGATGCGGAGCCAGCCGAGCCAATATCAAAATGAAAATCACCTCTCTGCACAGAGCGAGGTTCAAAGTCCAATACTTTTGAGTTCAGAGCAGCTCCCTCGCATTTCCCATTGCAGATTTGACATGCAGCGTGGACGCAACTTAGGTGCTGCTTTGCCAGACCGGGGTTGCGACGGGCGGCGCGGATGTTTTCAATATGTAAACCTCTGCCTGTTACGCACGATAAGGCCAGACTTGTTCGCAGTATCTGGCCCCCTCCTTCGCCCGTGCTGCCGTCAATAACCACAGTATCCATATCAACTACTCTAAATGAATCTCTATCGAGAGGTCTCCGATAATAAGACAACGAACTTGACGGGCATCCAGTCGAGGGGCCCTAACTATCACAATGTCCCTATCGGCCTGCCAATCCGCTATTACGCCAACGGCCATATCTATACCTTTTTCATCTCTGAGCGCAACAAGTCGATGAACAAAACCGCTGTGGTCTGAATTCCGGCCTGACCGGATGGCTATGTCACTTAGGCGGATATTATGAAGACAAGAGCCATGAAAGTAATCGTTAAATTTGCTTTGCCGATAGCTGCGTCTGTTTTGCGGTGATTTGGTGGGTATTTCCGGCGGGGACTCAATTAACTCAAGTGCAAGGTCGAGAGAGCGCAGGCCGGCAACGATGTCGCTTAGCTCATCACTGCGCTGGACTGCCAAAATCGATTTAGGCCGTAATATTCGCTGCACCGTCCACCACAGGGCAGTTGCCGGGCCTCCGGAGATAAAGCCGGGAGTATCGATTATGATTAGCTCGGCGGCTTCTGAGGCCTGGCGAACGCATTGTGCGATAGCAGCGGTCAGCTGGAGAAGATGACCCACGGGCGTTACGTCGCCCACAAAGCTGATGCCGCTGACAGCAAGCTGCGAAAAACTGAGGTCCGGCTTGTCCACAAGTGCCCAGCCGACTGCCGCAGGCGGCCCAATGTGGGACTGGCCGATATCCGCGTCGATAACCGCAACGGGCCGGCTTGAAGCTGCGCATTTTGCGAGGGACTCAGCAAGGGTGGTTTTGCCTGTGTCGGAGGCACCGAGAATCAGACAGATGCCTGTCTGCATTGAATCCTGGCTTGTAAGCCGCTGAGCAATTTTGTCCGCCCAATCCTCTGCCATCGAAGCTCGCGTTCCGTAACTGATTAAGAAGTCCTGTCCCGCCCTATCATATCGGCACATCCTTGTAATTACGACGGTTTTTTCAAGAATGAAAGGACTTGTAAAATTTCAGCTATGGTTTTATCACGGGTGTGCCGTGTTAAATTAAATAGTCTGACACCCGGATAATTTTTTACTTCAGAGATAAGACCACGGCCTTTTTGGGCGACGGTTGCCAACACGGATTTATCCGAAGCAAAAAGCCGGCGTACCGCAGTGATAAACTTTTCGGACAGGCATTCCATCCTGCCTATCTCATCAATGACAAATAATTCCGCATCGGTTCGTTCAACATCCAAAATCGGCACCACAGCTTTCTCAAAGCCGGGGACGTCAACGCCATATTTGCCTACTCTAAAAGGGCCTTTAATGTCAACGCGGGCCAATATTCCGGTAGCTCCGTCTAAGCTTGTCCAGCGAAACCCTTTTCGAGTATCGTTCTGGCGAATCTCCTGCGTGTAAAAGCCCGCTACTTTTTCGCGATTAAGGTCAGCTATAATTTTCGTTACAGCGGTTGTTTTGCCGCAACCCGGCAGGCCTGTCAGCAGGATTTTTACCGATTCAGAGGACATAACTGCATTCCAAGTCTGGTTATGATTTATCTCGGCCTTTTGCTGCGAACCCAATTTTTGATTTTGGCGGCTGAGAGGGTATTGAGGACGTCGGCCTTTGTGGCCCAGCCCCGGGCGGCGGTTGCCACGCCGTAGCCCATCAGAGAAAGGCCGGCGGTGCTGTGAGCATCGGTCTCAATCGCGAGCTTAACTCCAGCTTCGATCGCCATCCTGCAGTGCACATCTTTCAGGTCTAAACGCCAGGGGTTTGCATTCACCTCCAGCGCAGTGTGTGTTTGAGCGGCGTGTTCGATGATGGCGGCGATATCAATATCCATTGGTTCACGCCGGCCAATCAATCTGCCGGTCGGGTGGGCGATGCAGTTGACATAGGGATTGTCCATTGCCTTTAATGTGCGGGTCGTTACCTTTTCGCGTGGGCCTGCCAGGCCGGAGTGTATCGCGGCTATCACAAAATTAAGGTCGGCGAGCAACTTGTTATCGAAATCAATAGAGCTGTCGGCAAGGACATCAACTTCAGTTCCTGCCAGGATTGTTATGCCTTTTAACTGCTCATTGAGTTTGTGGATTTGTTTGATTTGCCGGGCCAATCGTTTGGGTGACAGGCCGTTGGCAATCGCGGATGACTTCGAGTGGTCCGTGATGCAGATATACTTATAACCCATATCTCTTGCCGCTTTAGCGAGTTCGGAGATGTCACAATCACCGTCAGAGGCGTTTGTGTGGACGTGGAGGTCGCCTTTGATATCTTTAAATTCAATCAGCTGAGGCAGTGTGTGGGTCTTTGCGGCGTCAACTTCCCCACGGTCTTCTCGAAGCACTGGCTCGATATAATCAAGGCCGAGTCCTTGATAGATTTCTCGCTCAGCCGAACCTGCAATCATTTTGTCGGCCTTGAACAGGCCGTACTCATTTAATTTCAACTTCGCCTTGACGGCGATTTTTCTTAAGCGAACGTTATGCTGCTTCGAGCCGGTAAAATACTGCGCCGCAGCACCGAAACTTTCCTTCGCCACGACGCGGACATCGATATGAACAGGGCAGGTCGCCGTCTGGATAATCGCTGAGCCCTTTGTCGGGCCGGCGGCGAGGGGCTCCTGGACAAAGTGGGCCTGCGTAAATGCCTTGATGATTTGCTTTCCTTTTTTAGCGGCAACGAGTATGTCAACGTCGCCAATAGTTTCGGCCCGCCGTCGCAGTGAGCCGGCGAGCACGATTTTTTGAATGGAGGTAAGGTTCCGGAGAAATCCGGTGACCAGGTCGGCTGCCTGCCGGGCCTGGTCGAGGCGAATCCGGCCGGTGGATTTTTCGAGAAACGCAATGCCTTTTGCAATTGCCGCAGCTTTTTTATCGCCGAAGCCCGGCATTTGGGCAACACTGCCGTTCTTGATTGCACCTTTTAGTTCAGCGATGGTTGTAACTTTTAGGTTTTCATAGACGGCTTTAACGCCTTTCGGTCCCATACCGGGTATGGTGAGCAGCTCGAGCAGACTCGGGGGAATTTTAGTGAGCCACTGCTGGTGGGCGGTTATGGCACCGGTCCTGACGAACTCTTCGATTTTGGCAAGACTCGATTTTCCAACGCCGGGTGTTTGTGCCAGTTGGCCGGTCGCAAGCAGGGTCTCAACGTCGGTCGGCATATCGGAAATGATGCGTGCGACCCTGCGGTAGGTACCGATGCGAAAGCGGTCTTCGCCGAGAATCTCCATAATGTCGGCCATCTGGTCGAAAAGCTCGCTTAGGACAGTGTTCTTCATAAGATTGATTATATCCGGGCCGCAGTGAAATCAAAGCCGCAATTCTGGTGTCCCTGCGAAGCGCCCTGTACACCCCTAATCTTCCGCTTTCAGGCCAAGCACGGTCAACAAATCAGCCGAGGGCCTGTGCCTTAGCTACCATTTGCTCGAAAAGTGTTCGCTGCTGGGCCAGCGCCTTGACGCGGTCTTCGGGTTTTGTGCGGGCCTCGAGCAGTATCCAGCCCTTATAATCCATCTTCACGAATAAGCTCATCAATTGCTGATACGGATATTTGCCGCTGTTCAATTCCCGCACATGGACGGTGGCGCCGAAGCGGTCTTTGACGAGATTGAAGTTGTACTCAAGGCCCTGGCCTTCCAAGTCTTTGTCGTTGGAGTTCCAGCATACACCTACGTTTGGGCGTTCGGCCACATCAAATATCCGTTTCATAATCGGCAATGACGAAGTTTCTCTGCCGTGGACTTCAACGCGGATTTCCTGTCCGTAGTCAGCTGCAAACCTGCCAAGTTCATTGAGCGATTTGCCAATCTGCTCGATGGTTTTTTCGACCGGCACGCCTTGCGGCAGAGCATTCGGCTTGACCTTTACGCCGCTGCCGCCAACGTCGTGCGAAAGCACGATGTACTGCTTCGCCCCATCAATGTTTTTCTGAAGCTTTGCCGGGTCAGTGTGATGAAAGCAGAAGTTCGTTCCCAAACCAACAAGTGTTACAGGGCTGTCGTCAAAACGCTTTTTTACGTTTTGGCGCTGCCGGGCGTTAAGGTGCGATTCGACGCCATGGGCGTGCTCGGTGCGCAGCTCAACACCGAGCACGTTGCTTGTTTCACAGTTGCGGACAAGGGTCGGCAGGTCCCAGTCTTTGCCCCACAGATACGTAACCAGGCCAAATCGCATCTTTGAGCCGGGTTTTGCTGCAGAAGAAATTTGCGGACTGCTGCAGGAAGTTAAGGCGCCGGCAGCAAATACACCCGCAGCAGTACACAGCGAACGTTCAAGAAACTGTCGCCTCGAATAACTCGTCATCGGCAAAGCATTCTCCTGCCTGCCACTATCAGTTTTCAGCATCTATACTCTCTTGGGCACAACGTAGTGTTTTCGGTATTTTCGCGTCAGCATACGGTTTGCCTGTTTGTCGCCTACGAATTTTTCCGCGGCCCCATCGAAAACAAGCTTGCGTCCGAGTCGATAGGAGATATTCGCCATATGACACAGCGCAGTGGACAAATGTCCTCCCTCAATATCAGCAGTGATGTCTTCTTTCCTGCCGGAGCGAAGAGCACGGATGAAATTAGCAAAGTGTCCGCCGCCACCGGAGCCGGTCAAATCCGAGGGGTCGGCGCCGGCTTCGGCGCCTTCGGAAGCGGGGCCTGGCTCGTTTCTTCGGCCTAAGAAGGTCTCCCAGGTATCGCCGCTGCTATTGAGGCACATCCAGCCCTTGGTTCCGAAGAAGAGATTGCCGATTCTGACTCCCTTCTCGTCATTGGTGTGCCGGCCTCGGACCTCGAACTGGATGATTTTGCCGTCGGCGTATTCAAAAACCACGGTCTGGATGTTAGCTGTTTGCTGGTCACAGTTGGGGAAGGCGAAGTATCCACCGGAGGAACTGATTTTGACGGGATGCTCGTTTTTGTTTATACCCCAACGCGCGACATCCATCTGGTGTACACCCTGGTTGCCGATGTCACCATTGCCCGTGTTCCAGAACCAGTGCCACCTGTAATGGAAGCGATTTTCGTTAAATGGCTGATAATCAGCCGGTCCGAGCCACAGGTCATAATGGACGCCTTTGGGGACGGGGCCGTCAGGAACTACCTTCCAGCCGTCACG
>JGI10211J34971_10000780_pt1 | contig 26524 bp, 22 predicted proteins | sample Etolagsediment_FD_34971 | JGI IMG/M metagenome (IMG submission 34971)
TTTTAAAAGCAAACCCATTTCCGCCATGACCGAGTATTGGGGGGCAAATCTGGCCTTGAAATCGGCTTCCTATTACCGTGCGGAAATTCCGGAGGAAATGGCGCCGATACTGTCTGAAAGATGCGGTGGAAATTCTGGGGACAGCATATTAATTTCCTGCCGATAATGCACAATCGGCACAATCCTCCGTGCGGATGAGTATAAACTGCCGACACCTACTGCGTGGCAGTATGCCATACGGCTACACGCTTGATGCCTTGTATCTTCGGCAAAAGAAACGCTTGCAACTTTTAGGTGACAGTAAACTGAAAAAGACCAGCGAGCTGTTTGAAGTCGATTATCTGCCAAAGAAGGATATTGTATACTGGTGGAAAATGGATTTTATCAGGAAGATACTTCAGTAATAATTGACAGCATTGATCTTGTCTCTGGAAAGCTCAAGCAAAAAAGCATTGTACGCTCACACAAAACATTCTGGGTTGAAAAATCACAATGTAAACAAATAGGTGCCTTAAAAACTGAAGTGACGGATAAGATTCTTCGACTCAATAAAAAGCACTCCCTCCACGGTTATTTCAATTTCGCTCATCAACAAAAACCGCCATTCATTCCGGGCAGTTCTCATATTCCATACGCCGGCCGCGTATACGATGAAAATGAGATGACGAACCTCCTGGATTCGACCCTGGATTTCTGGTAAACCACCGGCAGATACACGGCACAATTTGAAAAAGCCTTTGCCGACTTTTTGGGGGTAAAAGATGCTTTCCTGGTTAACTCAGGATCATCCGCGAATCTCCTGGCCTTTATGGCCCTGACTTCTCCCCTCTTGGGAAGTCGCCGGATAAAAAGGGGCGATGAGGTGATAACGGTTGCCGCGGGCTTTCCCACAACAACAGCGCCCATAATTCAGTATGGGGCTGTTCCGGTTTTCGTGGATGTGGAACTTGAAACGGCCAATATCGATGTTACGCTGCCTGACCATGCGCTGTCTAAAAAAACCAAAGCCGTCATGCTGGCCCACACATTGGGAAATCCATTCAATATAGACGCCGTCAAAACCTTTTGCGAGGACCACAACCTTTGGCTCATTGAAGACAACTGCGACGCGCTGGGCTCTACCTATACCTCATCTCTGAAAGATTCGCCGCTAAATACCCGTCTCACGGGAACTTTCGGTGATATTGCTACATCCAGCTTTTACCCCGCGCATCACATAACAAGCAGATTTGCACGTCTGAGCGATATCGTCATTCTAAAAATATAAAAGTATTTGACAACAAAGCAGATTTGAGGATATTTTGATATTTAAGCTGCGACTTGAATCTTTCCGGCCTTGCCTCTCATTGTCACCTTCTCTTTTGTTGGCAGCGGAGGGTGCATAATGGAATTGCCAGGTATTTCAAAAGATGAGCTAAGAGACGTTTTTCGTCTCCAGAAAATTCAAGAAAATAATAAAGAACTCGGCAAAAAAAGGATACAGGAAAAAAGAACTATCGGCGAAGCTTTTTGGGGTTGGAGAAATCCCTGAAAAAGACTATTGGAACACCATTATGAAAAAAGATGATTTAATCGAAATTATTAAAAATGGAGAATCGTCGAAAGTCGAGTTCAAAACGGAAGATGTGCACCCAACTGCCCTTGCGGAAGAAATTGTCGCATTTGCCAACTTCGAGGGGGGGACGATCCTCATCGGGATTCAAGACGACGGTATAATAGCCGGATGCAACCGAAAAGACATTGAGGAATTCATCGTCAACGTTTGTAGAAATAATGTGAAGCCATCCATCCTTCCGGTCATCGAACGAGTGGTCCTCAATGATAAATTCGTGTTTGCTGTTGAAATAGAGTCTGGTGAAACCGCATACTGTACCAACAGGGGGCTTTACTTTATTCGTGTCGGATCTACCAAACAAACACCAACCCAACAGGAACTGCTGCGATTATTCCAAAAACGAAATATCCTTCAATTTGATGAAACCCCCGTACTGAAAGGAACCATCGCAAGCATTGACATCAAGAAGGTAAACAAATATCTGGTTCGACTCGGACAGACGCAAATCGACGAAGAAAATGAGCATACAATTGCCAATGAATTGAAAAACCTGTCGGTCCTCATCGAAATTCAAAAATCTCTTTTTCCAACTGTCGGCGGGCTACTTGCTTTTGGAAAAAATCCACAAACGTATTTTCCCTCCTATGCAATTATGTGCGGTGCTTATTGTGGAGATGATTTTCTATCCGATACCATTCGCGAAAAAGAAATCAATGGGCCGTTGAATGAATTGATAGAAGACTCGATTTCTTTCGTGAAATTTGCCCTTTCAGAGGACCGTAGCCTGAAAAAGGGGGTTCAGCGAAAAGACGAATACCCCTATCCCATCGAGGCCATCCGAGAAGCGGTCGTCAATGCTGTCTGCCATCGGGATTACACCATCAGCGGTTCAGCGATTCGAATCTTTGTTTTCAGAAACCGCCTTGAAATTCGTTCTCCTGGTGGACTTCCAAACACCTTGACACTTGATAATATGTTATTTCGCCAGTTCACCCGAAACCAAATGATCGCCTCATTTCTGACAGGCTACGGATACATGGAAAGGCGTGGAAAGGGAATCCAGCGGATGCTCAAGCTATGTAATATGAAAAATATTCAATGTAACATCTCATTGCCTGAGGATCAAAGTGAGTTGGTGGTACGGTTTGGCCCGCCAAAGTTATAACCCTCAAGCATTAATCTGTCGCTTAATTTTATCAAGAAAATACTGATGATCACGGCAAACGACCCGGCGGGAATGGGAATTATGTTCACGAAGGCGATTAACAGATATAAGGTTATCACGCTGCACACGGTGGGTGCCTTAAATTGCAAGATCAAGCCCAAAGAGCTGGTGACCTGCGCATGTGCAAAAGGATATTGGCCATACTGGCAGTATCCGATGCGATATCATATTGCGTAACCGCAGGAACATTGAAAGTAACCGAAGAAGCCATGCTGTTAGCGGCATGACGGCTCTAAACTTTGGACTCACGAGTTATCAGGGTGAAAGAGAGAACATGAGATGGCCACAGCAATTTTTGATACATTGGCTTATGCAAAAAAGCTTCGAGGCGCAGGGGTTCCTGAAAACCAGGCAGAAATTCATGCTGAGGCAATTGCCGGGTTAATTGATGAGCAACTGGCAACGAAAAAGGACCTTCAGATTTTGGAAGCCAATGTAACGGCGAGGGTTGTCAGGTGGGTGGCCGGAATGCTTGTTGCCCAAGCGGCAATTGTGGCGACATTGGTTAAGCTTTTATGATTGTAGAGGAAATTTAATATTGCCGTGACTCTTTCACCCCTGACGTGAAAATGATTCGCCACTGACATTATAATGACCGCGTAGGACAGGGCTCGGAAAAAGGAAACTCAGGATAAAGAGATTTTTGGACTAAACTATGTTTTCGAAACAAAAAAATCCAACAATTCGGTTTGCCATTTGTGTACATACGGATGACCCTGATTTGCTGACTCCGCGTATGATATACCAAATCTTGCCTGATGCTAATGCGGTTAAATCAGATTATGTTCGAGTCATTGATAATGAGGGCGAAGACTATCTATATCCCGCCAAGTATTTCATCCTTATAGATTTCCCTCAACAGATCCATCAGGCTCTGCTGCGCACCAGCGTGCCGATTATGAGAAGCGTTCAGATATAGCCCAGATGAATTCTCCCGCGTATCAGGCTTGATTGTAGAAAATTGGATAAAATGAATCCGACTCCTTTTAAGTTTTCTACCGCACAAAATGTGAATATTTAATCTGTCAGCGCCGGCCTTCTCAAAGGCAATTTCGAAAAAAATACGTGCTTCAGAGCTGTAAGAAGGATCATCGCATTGACTTCCCAAAAAGCAACAGCCATTTTGCAAGGCAGAATCGGGTCCTTCCGCCTGCCCGGAAAAGTTCTTCTACCTTTGTGTGGAAAACCAGTGATACAGCACGTATATGAGCGAGTATTGCATTGCAAAAACATAGACCGCATCATTGTTGCAACGAGCACGGAAGAAAAGGATGACCAAATTGCCACCCTTTTTGAAGAAATGGGAGTGACGGTTTTTCGTGGAAGCGAATCCGACCCTTTAGACCGCTACTATCAGGCTGCCACGCGGTACAATCTTTCCCAAATCGTCAGGGTTATGTCCGATTGTCCACTCGTCGATCCCCGGATAGTAGATGAAGTTATAGTTAAACATTTTGACGGAAGCTATGATTTCTGCTGCCTTGGCGGGAAATTCCCGGTGGGACTTGACACAACAGTTTATTCTTACCAAGCCCTTAAGATAAGCTGGGAAAATGCCAGTCTAAAATCGGAAAGGGCGCATCTATTTCCCTACATCACTAAGAACCCCGAAATGTTCAAAATTGGTGTATTGGAAAAAGAAATCGGTTTCCAGTTTCAGGTGGACCGTGGACTATGAGGCAGACTATCGTTGCATAGTGGCGGTATACGAAGCGTTGTATGAGCCGGGACGTCTCTTTTCGACCGAAGATGTGCTTGTGGGAAATTCCGGGGACAGCATATTAATTTCCTGCCGATAATGCATGCGATCGGTACAATCCTCTATGCAGATGAGTATTAATTGCCGACACTTACCCGGCAATTGTAAACACCCTTTATTAAACAGGCCAGGATGTTCCAGCCCCCGGAAAATGGGAAGGGACTAAAGCATGGCAATTCATATACTGTTCCCGGATTTCTCACAAACGTCCTGAATTTGATGCCCTTCAAAAAATCTCATTATTCCAGAGCAGTTTGGTGAAATATGCCGCCGGCAGTATTTCGATGCCGTCTTCCGTTCTTCTGGGTTTTTCTTCACAGCAAACCACGAGCCATCTTTTAGCTTCCGGATGGTCCACTCTAAGTTGACGCAGTCCCTTTAGGTGGTTAGCGGAAATCTTTCGTGATGATTTGGCTTCAATGGCAATTTCCATGTCGTTAATAATAAAATCGACTTCAATGCCACTTGCTAATCGCCAATAGCTTATGGTTGCAAATAATTCGTTGTACATGTTGTATGCTGAAAGTTCGTGAAAAACCCAGTTCTCAAAAGCCTTCCCGTAAAGCTCTGAACCCTGTTCCATCAACCCTCGTTTTGCCAGGAAATTTACAACACCCACATCGGAGAAATAAAATTTTGGCGATGTTACCACACGTCGTTTTGGACGTTTACGATAGGCAGGCAGCCATCTCGCCAGTAAGGTGTCTTCGAGAATCTCGAAATACCCCTTGATCGTCTGGCTCGATACCCCGCAATCCCTGGCAATGGTAGAGTAATTTACAGGCTCGGTGTCAGAAAGAGCGGCTTTGTTGAGAAAATCAGAGAATACGGGAAGATTGCGGATAAGGCCCTCTGCTGCGATTTCTTCCTTGAGATAGTTGGCGGTATAGGCGTTAAGAAGACGTTTGTGAGTTTTGGATGGATATATTCTGGGAAGATAACCGTGATTGAGCATTTTGTCGAGATGCCAATCCGGACCGATTTCTGATGAAGTGAGCCCGAAAAGTTCATAGCGGATCGCTCTGCCACCAAGGAGATTCACCTGTCCGCGCCGGACTTTTCTGGCGCTTGATCCGCATAACGCAAACTGTACACCCCTGTTTTCATGAAGCCAGTGAACCTCGTCAAGGAGTTGCGGCACTTTCTGAACTTCATCGATGACAACAAATGGCATGATGCCATTTTCCGGAAGCTCCGATCGAAGCCATTCCGGATGTTCAAGATAACGCCGGTATTCCTCCGCCTTGAGTAAATCGATCCACACGGCTTTGGGATAAGTTTCCCGAAGCAGCGTTGTTTTTCCTGTTTGGCGCGGCCCCCATAAAAAAAAGGTCTCAGTACCGGGAACTGGGAGATGAAGTCTGCGTTGAAACAAGATTATCTCCTGTTTTTGGATCGAATGGTAAATTTTACAATATTTGAAATTTTATTTTAATTTATCATGTAAATTTCAAGTGTCAAGGTAAGAATACATGAACTGTAAATAGCAGAAGCAACATGAAATTAAAATACATTATGACATGAGAAGGGGTAACTCGAACCGTGCAAAGGGGGAAAAATGCAGTCCACAGGTCATATCACACCCGCGTGGAGTGTAACGAAAAAGTCTTCGCAATGAATGCGTGACAATGTGAATCCTTGCTGTGAATTCTGGGGACAATCCTCAACAGGCTATGCGGCTGAAGGAAGCCCCAAAGACAATGATTGACGTCACGAATCAAAAAAGCTAAAAAGCATATCCGGTGAAACGGAGTCAGACTCTGCTGGGGAGCGACCTGACGAGGGATAACATCAGATTTGGAATTGAATCGAACGATTATGTCCCCGCAATAAACAAGATTCTTCGAGATAATGGCATCGATCTGAGTCGAATCATCACACTGCTGCCCCATCCTAATGCCGTGATGCCAAGGATTTACAAAAATACCGATGTGAGCCTGTTCCCCAATCGTTGCGAAGGAGGCACCAATCTTGTCCTAATGGAGTATATGGCTTACGGGAAACCGGTTATTGCTTCATACAACAGCGGCCATAAGGACATCCTCAATTCAAATAATTCGAAAATGATTGAGCATATGAAACCCATGGAAATCAATAAAGATGGAAGGACCGTCGCAATATGGGATGATCCGAATTTGGAGGAGACAATCAGCCATTTAGAATGGGCATACCAGAACAGGGATGAATTAAAAGCGATTGGGAAACAAGCGGGGAAGGAGTTTGCGCAACATACCTGGAGAAAAACCGGAGAAAACTTTTTTAAGATTTTAACAAAAACTGACAGCGGAACAGTAGATACAGGAAGTAACAGCACTAACCATCCCCAGGAATCCTAAATGACGAGAAACGTCTCCAAAACCATGGAAATCGGCGTAAAACACCATAAAGCAGGCCGATTGAAACAGGCGGCTGATCTTTATTATCAAATTCTGAAAGCCGATCCACATCACGCTGGGGCATTGCATCTTTTAGGCCTGATATCCCATCAGGTCGGAAGACACCAGGAGGCAATAGATCTGATTAATAAGGCAATAGCACTTAATCCTGAAGTTCCACAGTTTTACAATAACTTAGGAGTTTCTTTAGAGGCCCTTGGAAACAAAGAACAATCCGTTCGGTCATACATGCAAGCGCTTCAACTCCGACCCGACTATCCGGAAGTCTGCAATAACCTGGGGAAAATCTTAACAGACCTGGGCAGGAGCGAAGAAGCGATTAGATACTGCATCCGGGCCTTGCGACTTAAGCCTGGCTTCCCCGAGGCCTGCAACAACCTTGGCAATGCGCTGCAGAGCCAGGGCAAGACAAAAGAAGCGATTCGATTTTACAATCACGCCCTGCGACTCAAGCCGGATTACCCTGCAGCGTACAACAATCTCGGAAATGTCTTGCAGCAAACAGGGCTGCTCCATGAGGCAATCCAGGCCTATGACCATACCATTCGCCTTGAGCCGAACCACACCATGGCTCACATGAACCAAGGGATTTGCCATTTACTGATGGGAAACTTTGAAGATGGGTGGAACCATTATGAATGGCGCTGTAAGTATTCCCAAAACTGGCTTCGCTGGGACGGATCTATATTTGACGGCAAGAGGCTTTTGATTCAGGATGAACAAGGGTTTGGTGATTCAATCCAGTTCCTTCGTTACCTGCCAATGGTTAAAGCTCGGGGCGGCACACTGATCTTCGAGACAAAAGCCCCCCTAATCAAACTCTTCCGCGGATTTCCGGGGATCGACAAACTGATTGAACGGCAGCACAATGAAAAGCCTGCTGTTGAGTGTGATCTTCATATTCACCTCCTGAGCGTTCCTCGAATATTTGGGACAACCCTTCAGACGATTCCGTCCGAGGCCCCTTACCTTTTCGCAGATCGCGAAAAGGCAGGACGCTGGGGCGCAAGGCTTAAAAAAGGGGGTTTTAAGGTCGGAATTGCATGGGCCGGGAGCCCTACCCACCACAATGACCGCAACCGTTCTTGTCGTCTTTCGCAGTTCGAGCCTCTGGCTGATGTCCCAAATGTACAGTTATACGGATTGCAGAAAGGAAAAGCCGCGCTTCAAGCGGCGGACATGCCGGGGAATTTGATGATCGAGAACCTTGGGCCGGATATAAAGGATTTTGCTGACACTGCAGCCATCATCGAAAACCTCGACCTGATTGTTTCAGTGGACACCGCCTTGGTCCACCTGGCTGGTGCAATGGGCAAATCTGTGTGGACCCTACTTCCATACGCTCCGGACTGGCGCTGGTTATTAGACCGTGAAGACAGCCCCTGGTACCCGACAATGCGTCTTTTCAGACAAAAAAAGCCTGGGAACTGGGATTCCGTGTTGCAGCGCGTGGCAGATGAACTTGATAGCCTGGTTAGTTGAAACAGCTCATCCGCAAAAAATAATTCTGTTCGGATCTGCTGCACGTCGAGAAATGGAACTGAATAGTGGCCTTGATATTTTTGCCTGGTTGCCATCCGTCGTTCATCGGCGCGATACCGCTTTATCTATTTACCGGAACCTTTCCTCCATCTTAACACTTAAAATCACTCCTTGAACGTCAAAGATTTGACTCCTTACTCTTTTTCCAGACCTCGTTACGGTAAAAAATATTCAGTTCCAAAATTGCGTGGGAATACAATCGCTTTAGGCAAGAAAACCATGTTTCTAAACAGAATTGGACAGTCTTTGTTTTTGTGCATTGTATAATATCAAGTAGTTACGTTTTCACATGCTGAATAAACATTTGTATTTGGCGATGAAGCGTCCATTTTCGAGGCCTTAAAATGGGCTGAAATAACGAGATTTATTTTCTGACCTTTTGTAAAAGATATATTGTTGTTTTTTTTGACGAAATATTCACATTGGCGCTTGGCATGCTCTTTGCTAGATTTCAGCTGAAGGTGTAGTTGAACAAAGTGCCTTGTTTGTTTTGATCCAATAATTGCGCGGATTACCCAGTACCATCTGCCGAACATATCTCGGTCTCTCCACGGGGAGCTACCTCGGAGGAGCAAACTTTGCATTTTGCGGGGTAAACATTCCACAGGCGAGGCAGGCATTACAAGATATCAGACAATAGATTTTGATATTTCAGGCTTTTATGGAATATCAATTCATGTATTTCAAGGGGCGGAGCTATGCAAATGGTACGAAACAACAAAAAAACCAGCGGCATCCGCGAAATCCGTGCCAAAAATACACAACACCAATATTTAATTATTTCTCACGAGACAATCAGAGACCTTCAACAATTTGGGAAGTGTAATTCAGCACACTGTCCAAATTTTGGGTTCCTCTACAGATTTTGGTGAAGTTGTGCTTCGGCACTCGCTTCTCACTGTGCTGCCGAGGCAATTTTGGGGAAAGTCAGATGAAAAAAATTATTTTTTTGTGTAACTGGGGTGACAGTCCAACAACTCTCCTAGAAAGATATATTTATCAGACGCCCGGTCACGATGGAATATGGGAGCATTTGGAGGCTACGAATGATCCTAAAAACGCAGATTTTTTCGTAATTATGGATGGATTGCCGAAAAATATTTCAGAAAACCAGATACCATCATCCATGAAAATGTATTTCCAAAGAGAACCTGAGGAGATAGTTCAGGATCATAATTTTTTTCATGACCAAGCTCTATTTAAGGCTTCTTACGATGTCCACTACCATCTTTCTACATGGCAATTAAGAAAACCATTCATCGAACTTCGTGATACAGAAAAGCCTCCAAAATCAAAGAAGCTATCGGCTATCATGAGTAGTAAGAGGTTTACCGGTGGGCAAAATAGACGATTTGAAACGCTCCTAAGACTGTACAATGCGCATCCTGATATTGACATTTATGGGAGAGGTTTATCAGTTAGAGACTTCGGTTCTGCTTATATGGGTGAACTCAACTACGATAGATATTGTAAGTTCAATGGACTTATAAATTATGAATATTCTTTAGCTTTTGAAAATTCTACTCATCAGAATTACTTCACAGAAAAACTCATTGATTGCTTCCTTGCCTGGACAAAGCCGCTTTATTGGGGTTGTCCCAACATTCAGGACTATTTCCCTCCTGAATCTTATGCGTGGATCGATATTTACAGCCCTTTTGCAACGGAAATTTTAATTGATGAAATTCACAAGCCAGTTAACTATGATGCATTAAGAGAGGCGAGAGAGTTGGTTTTTTTTAAATATAATCTCTGGCCGTCCATCCAGAATATTTTGAAAAATTTGCAGGTAATTATGTGAGGTCCATATTCTAATGAAGATTTTCGAAAGACTTCTTAAACTGATGCCTTATGATAATCCTTACATGGGATTTGATTATTCTGCTTATCCTTGTGATATCAGCGGCGGAGTAGCACATGCTATTTTTGAGCCAGTAATCAGACTTTTCCAGGGTGATACCAACACCACAAAACCGGGGCAGTTTCAGTACCACTTTCAGAGTTCATACTGATTTTTGATTTCAATGCGAACACCGATATCACCCCACCACGATACTTTGTTTAATCCGGCATTTTTTCTTTGCTCCATTCGTTTGGCAAGCTCTTTTTTTATACCATAACGATCTCCATCCAAAAAGGTCAATAGTAAATCCCCCGAGTCATGACGGCTTAATTCACAATTCTGATTGCTGAACATGCTAGTTCTGATTGTGGACAAAACGCATTTCCAATCTTCAGGGCTTTGCCATTCACGACAGCAAAAGACAGAGCGGAAATAATCTATGGTCATCCTGGCAAGCATAACGCAATAATAATGGGCTTCCACTTTTTCAGGCGACGTTCCAGTGGGCTTGTTCAGGAAATAGTTTTCTATCAGATCCTTGATGCCTGATTCAACCGGCCAGCGGATGTGGTAGGAGTTGAGGATTTTCAAGGGACTGTAATCGATGTGGGTGCTGCCAAAACATCGTGTTTCCATGGTTTCTTTGTTCTGTTTGACGATGAATCGAAAGCCTTTGCCGGTTTCAGGAAGGATAAAATCACGGCTTGCGATCCGGTATTTTTTTTCATAGTCCTGCCACATCTCTTGCCTGATGGTTTCCTCTTTCCATTTTTTTATTTTTGGGTTTTGTTTCAAGCACATGGTGACATCGGACTCAGAACGGACCATGAGGTAGATAAGCTGCTTTTCGCCCGTATATTCGGAGTCGGCGTAGATTTCTTCAAGAACATCCATGTCAATGATTTTAAACAGATTGTCTTCGCAGAATTTGTATAATGCAGAGGTAGCGCGGGATCTGCCTTCGCAATATGCGATATTAATGATGGTGTTGGTCATGCTATCCCAGATGATCTGGGGCCGATGGGCATACACCAGGTCGCCATTTTTGTCCGGAGACTTTGACAAGGCCTTGTCTTCAGGGTATCGACTGTCGCAGGGATCGCAGTGATAATCGATGGCCACGTGTTTGCCTTCAATAATATTGAGGTCCCTGGCCCTGCAGGATGCATCATTACGCAACGCCTGCAGGTGCTCAAACCGCAGTTTATCAAAGGAGTCATAAAAGCGGCTTTTGGTAGGGTTCAACGACAGGCCGGCAGCAATGGCCACAGAACGATCCGAGTTCATGGTGTAATCATGGATGGTGGGGAAACCCGCGATGATGCGCAGAACGTTCACAATGATGTTGTTTGTGATGTCGGCAGGCCGGAAACTGGCAGGAGCGTATGTGTGCAACGCTTCCACAACGCCCAGTTGATCCAAAAAAGGAGCAGCAATAATAGCGCCGGGGTTGCTGATGGCAACTTTCCGGTGGGATAGGGTTTTGATAAAACGGGAAAATGACAGGTTTACCTTGAGTCTTGCCTTTTGAATCAAATCCGGTATCCGTGATTTAATCGACTGCTTCGCGTCGGATTCTTTGTACCGGACCTTACTGGGAACAGAACTGGAAAGAACACCCCGGATAAGGACCGGCTTTTTGAACCGGGCCAATCCCCAGCGTTTATACACCTTTTGAACATTGGCCTTTGAGCATTTCAGGTCTAACTTTTTGATCATTTTAGTGGTGGACAGGGAGGGATACATCAGCCGTTGTTCAATGATTTGCAACTCAAGTTCCGAAGAAATTTTTTCTCCTACCCGTCCCTGTTGCACTAGGTCCACGAGACCCCAGACGCCGTAAACCATATATCGATTTTTGAGTACATAAAAACGATTAGGAGAAATGCCAAAGGTGTTGAGGACTGGTCGAATTTGTCGTTTCCTGGGACATTGAAAAAGGGCTTTCATCAACTCCACCCGTTGTTGGAGATGATCTCGGTTGAAGTTCAAAAAGGTCTTTGCCCTTTCTTTGGTATTATGCATATTGGTCTTCTTGGTTTTCTGTTTTGCCACCGAATTGAGGATATGCTGAAGGCCTTTGAAATATTCGACATCTTTCTCGTTCATGCGTTGCCCATATCCGTGGCATCTTTGAACCAGGCGAATTATTTCCAGGCTCCCTCCAGGTATCTCAAGGGCTTCGGCAAGACGTAATGCATGGTTGGAGCGTTCATGGGGACGAGATAGCTTGATCAAAACAATGAGTTGTTCAAGGCGAGGATCAACATTGACAAAAGAAAGCTCCGGCAAAAGCCCTATTGATCCATAATCAATGAATGACTGCTCCCATTCCTTCAATTTTTGTCTGCTTATGCTGTGAGAATCGGCAACGGCCCGTTGTGTTTTTCGAGCAGCCCAGATACGACAAATCGCATCATAGGATTTGAAAAATGGTTCATCTTCATATTCAAACGGCACAGAGGATTGGGAATGGGCCAAGGCAGCTCTCACTCGGAAGGGAATTTGTGCAAAATATTTCCATGTGGAATCCGTAAAAACCATTTTATCTGTATACCCAAAAAAGTATTCGATTTGGGCTAATATCCGCACTATCTGTATAGTAGATATAGTAGCCCAGATTTTACTGAATTGCAAGGTATTTTTGGTGTTTTTACGAAAAATAATCATTTTTTATAATTGACCGGTGGGCCAAAGGAAAGTCCAAGGACAAAATTATTTATTTACAATCATATGCTTACAGCTTAGACTGGGGCTCTACGCTATAAAAAGGGGGCCTAAAAGTAGTGACTTTCGGGTGGTTACCATTTCCCCTATACAGATATGGCAGAAAAGATATGATTTGGTAGGTATTGATGTTTCATGAACTTTGGAAATTAATTTCTTATATTGCCAATAAAAACAAGGGTATTTTGGGTTTTAATGGGGATGGGTTCTGATATGGTATTGCTATTTTAGCAGCCTTCAAGTACCTTTTAGTGGCACTCATACTGACCTGGAAAAGTCTGGTAATTGATCGCTTACAGCCCAAAATAATTATTGAAGTGGGCTCATGGAAAGGCAGTTCTGCTGTTCACATGGCATCATTACTTCAGAAGAAATCTATAGAGGGGGTAGTCTTATGCGTTGACACATGGCTAGGGACTGTTAATAACATGCTCGCAACGGATCCGATATGGGGGCTTCATGCGTATTATCAACACGGCTATCCAACTCTATATTATCAATTCTTGGCTAATGTTATGCATAGCTGTCTTCAAAACTATATTCTGCCTCTTCCAACCACAAGTACTTTAGGCGCTCGTTGGTTTACCGCCAAAGGGATTCAGGCCGACTTGGTATATATTGACGGGAGCCATGAAGAAGAGGACGTTTATCAAGACATTTCCAATTATTGGAAGTTGCTGAAAAAGAATGGCATCATGATCGGTGATGACTGGCATTTGGGGGGTGTAGGAATAATATGCGCTGTAAATCATTTTAGCAAAGAAACGGGTTTGGAGTATCAGGTGTCTGGAAGTTCATGGATTATGCAGAAAAAGTAGCAGCATGAAAGAGTTGATGTATATAGCTGTTGCGTTGCAAGCCCAATGGCACGATTTCAGTGTTCCCGTTTCACGTTCCGTGACACAACCCGCTTAATTGGCGACTTCAGCGGGTATCGCTCTGTATTTTTCTCTCTTAACCAGTCATAATCGCCCCAGAACGCCGTTCCGTTCCGCAAATAGGTAGGGGAACGTTCGGAACGGAACAGGTAAAAACAAGGGGTTGGCAGCCCTAGGGGGGACTCGCCGTGCCACGGATGATGAAACGAAGGTTGTCTGGGGGACTGAAACGCAACAATAGCGGCCCGTCTCGTCTGGACCGGACGTAAGTCTGAAAATTGTATTCAGCCGTTAAATGTCTGGGTTTGAGGCGTTCAAGATCCTGTATGGACGTCTGGCCTATCACAATAAGGCCCGCATAAGCAGAGTGTTTCGCCAATGGAACCCGAAGCAGTTTTACCCAAAATTTGGCAAAATCGAACTTTCAAAGAACATAAAAAGTCAATTTTTTTCCGCTAAAGTGAAAAATAAATAACGCTCATTTATCGCTCGCGGATTCAGGCCAATCAGAAAGAACAGGAAAATGGAATATAAAGAACGGATAGCAAGAACGATCAATTGTCGCGATTGTGATTATATACCTAAGGTCAGGGAAGCCGGAACAGTTGTTGATGGGATTCCTCCGTTGCAAATTATGCATAACGGCATAAAAATTATTCAAGGTGCCTATCATGGTGACTGGATGACGGAGATCATTAGAAGTCTTCACGGACATCATGAGCCCCAAGAGGAAAAAGTATTTTACGAGGTGTTACGAACACTTCCTGAGACTGCGACCATGATTGAACTGGGTTCTTTTTGGGCTTACTATTCCATGTGGTTCCAGAAATCTGTAAAAAATCCTATAAACTATTTGATTGAACCCAACCCGCAGAAAATCGAGGTCGGTAAGCGACATTTTTCGCTTAATAAAATGGTAGGACATTTTGAGAATGTATTTATAGGCAAAGATTCCAAAGATAAAGCTTTCTTTAACGACTGGGACGACAAGAAATATCAAATACCGAGAATAGCCCTTGATGATTTTATTGAAAAGAACAAGATTCCTTTTGTCCATATCGTCCGTGCTGATATTCAAGGTGCGGAATATGAAATGTTACTGGGATGTCAAAAGTCGATTTCACAAAACAAGATAGCTTTCTTTTTTGTCTCGACCCATGGGAACATGCACTCGCAATGCATAAATTTCTTTATTGAGCACGGCTTTACAATTGTTGCTTCGCATACCATTGCTGAGAGTGTATCCGCAGATGGCCTTATTGTGGCAAAAGCTGGCTGCGTCAATGGTCTTGAACATATCACAATCGGTTCAGATGAGCATTACAGTCAGTTCAAACAAGACAAGATATTGGATCTAGAGCTATTTGAGAAAAAGGAAAATGGGTTGTTTGTGGACGTAGGTGCGACGGACGGTTATCATTTTAGCAATACCCTATTCTTCGAGAAGCAGCGAAGATGGAAGGGCATTTGTATAGAACCGAATCCGATAGAATTTGAAAAGCTAAAGCATTCGAACAGAACATGTATTAAGGAAAACTATGCCATTAGTCTTAAAGAAGGTGAAACTGATTTTCTGGCTATTGATGGTTACGGAAAGGGGCTGAGTGGTATTATCTCGTTGTACGATCCGAGGCATTTAAAGCGCATAGAAAAAGAGCTCAAAGGCCACGATTCGAAAAGGCATGTTTTCAAGGTTGAGGCCATCACACTACAGAAACTTCTTGATAGTCATCAGATTACTTATGTAGATTACTGTAGCATCGATGTTGAGGGTGCTGAGATGCAGGTGTTGGAATCCATTGATTTTGACAAAACATATATCAAATGTTTCACCATAGAAAATAACTATGGGCTTGACCAGGAAACAAGATTTTTGACAAGCAAAGGATACCGCCTATGGAAAAAGGTAGGCTGTGACGACATTTTTGTTAGGGACGAAGAATACAGTGCTGAGGCAATGCATGCTGGCAATGCGGTGGCCTCTGAGGAAAAGTATTCGATTGAAGACATTAAGAAAAAAATCAGTACACATTACCGTTCATTTTTGCCATTTAAGGAACAAATGGCCGTTGAAAAGCTTGATCCATTAAGGATTTTAGACTACACGAGATTTGACGTGCCTGCCAAAGTCATCTATGCCAGGCATCGCGATTGGGGAATGAGGAGCGAATGGCCCCTGCGGGTTTATGATGAGCATATTCGGGTGTTTAACGGCTATGACGAACGCGACGGTACCGGTAAGAAAGGCTTGGGTATGTTTTTGAAAGCCTTTGATAACGTGATAGATTCTATCCGAACCCGGGGATTTGATTCGGACACATCTGTAATACCGATAACTACGCAAGGCGAACTACTCGAAGGCGCCCATAGACTTGCGGCGTGCCTCATTTTTGAAAAAGCAATCTCTACCGTAAAGTTTGACTTTAAGCCATGGGTTTATGACTATCGTTTCTTTCTTTCTCGAGGTCTTTCAATAGAATCGGCGGATGCGATAGCTTTAGAATTTTGCCGATTGAAGAAGAACACCCATCTTGTGTTTTTATTTCCATCTGCAGTCGATAGAGATGATCAAACTTTGGAAATACTGAGAAAATATTGTGAAATAGTTTATGAGAAAAAAATATTGTTAAGGAATGATGGTCCCTTGTTGCTCATGCGGCAGATATATAGGGACGAAAATTGGCTAGGCAACTATAAGAATAGTTTCGCTGGCACTCGATTAAAAGTTCGCGAGTGTTTCAAGTCTCATGAACCTCTTAGGCTTTTTGTTGTTGAAGCGGATAACAATGACGAATTAAAGAAAGCAAAACAGCTAATTCGGGATATGTATCGAATTGGCAATCATTCTGTTCATATTACTGACACATACGAAGAATCGCTACGTTTAGCACAACTTTTGCTGAATTCGAACGGCATTCATTTTCTGAATTTTGCACGGATAAACCACTTTGAGCGATTTGAACATAATCTCGGATCGTACAAAAAAGATTTATCTGGCGTTGAAGAGGCTTGGTTTTGTGTGGGGGGAAGCGCTGTTATGGCACTGTATGGGCTTCGCGAAGCCCGAGACATAGATTATCTTCATTTTCAGGAGCCGCTCCCAAGGAGGGAAGGTGCTTTGGTAAACAGCCATAACAAGGAAGCTAAGCACTATCCACTGACCATTGACGATATCATCTTTGATCCTAAGAATCACTTTTATTATGACGGTGTTAAATTTTGCTCATTAAATGTGATTCAACAGATGAAAAAAAATAGAGGCGAAATAAAAGATCAGCAAGATATTTTATCAATGGCTCCATTAATTAAGCCGGAGATATCTATTATTATTCTGAATTATAATGGATTAAAGAACATAAAAGCGTGCATTGAGTCAATTGAAAAAAACACCGAGGAATCATATGAAATTATAATCATCGATAACGCTTCTACCGATGGTTCGTTAGAATATCTCCACAATGTTAAGAATACCATCCTCATAGAGAATGAAGAGAATATTGGTTGTCCTCCGGCTCGCGCCTTGGCTTTGCCGTTAGCGCAGGGTAATTTTGTGGTATTGCTTGATAACGATACCGTAGTGACCCCAGGATGGATACCAAGATTTAAGGCACACTTTGAAAGATATCCGGATATTGGCATTCTTGGCCCTCGTTCAAACTATGTTTCGGGTGAGCAGCTTGTTCAGAACGTACCCTATAAAAATGCTTTTGAACTGGAAGCATTTGCCAGGAAATGGGGAGATGATCACAAGGGGCAATTGACGACAACATGTCGGTTGGTTGGATTTTGTATGTTCATGTCACGCACAGTCATTGCGAAGATTGGCAATATCGATGCGACCTTCGGTAAATTCGGTTTTGAGGATGATGACTACAGCTGGCGTGCAATAATAGCCGGTTTTAAGATAGCAATTGCCAACGATGTATTCATACATCATTCGGGAGGCCCCCAAACGAAGGGGAATCCAAGGTATAACCGGCAACTTTTAGATGCATGGGAAGTATTTAAGAAGAAGTGGGGTCTGCCTACTGATCTCAAATATGGAGCGCCGTATAATCCCTTACCTTATCTTTTACAGGTGTTCAGGAAAGAACATCATTTTGTACCGATAGGAAATCCCAATACCTCAAGGTTTTCGCAGAAAAGAGGCAACAGCAAAACCCTATTGCATTATGAACAGCTTAAAACCAAAAGTGAGGAAGGAAGTAAAAAGTCAAAGATACCTTTGGGTGAAGATATCACCTCTTCAAAAATACAGTTCAAGAAAAAATCGACACCCAACATGGTCAGCATCATTATTCCTGTAACAGGGCACGCCAAACAGCTCAAAAAATGTATCGAGAACATTAGAAAATGTACCCCCGAGGCCCATGAAATTATATTCGTCGAAAACGGTTGTAAAGGGGGTATATTGAAATGGATAAAGGAGGCAAGCAAGAGGAAGTCAAACTACCGCCTGGTCAGGGCCGGAAAGGAAGCAGGCCAGGCCGAATGCTTTAATGTGGGGATGGAGGCTTCCTCAGGGGAATACATTGTCCTCTTGTACAAGCATGTGATGGTCGCGGAGGGTTGGTTAGGCGGTATGCTGAGATGCATCAACAGGGCGGACGATGTTTGTATTGTCGGGCCCATGACGAATACGAAGGCATCCGGCAGGCAGTGTGCGGCCGACTCGGGCCATGTGAAAATTAATCAACTTGAAGAATATGCGGGGGCATTTCTTGAAAGGAATCACCACCGGCGCGTACCCTCGCGCGAGGTAGCGGATTTCTGCATGCTCTTTCGCCGGAGCCTTGTGGAACAGATAGGCCCATTCGACGAAGAGTTGGAACAGGGCAGCGGATGCGCTGATTATTGCCTCCGTGCGGAATTAGAGGGGTATAAGAGCGTCATTGCCGGTGATGTGTTTGTATTGTGCGAGGACTTCCCTCCGCAGGGCAACAAAAGGTCTTTTGCCTATAAATGGAAAGATATCGATGCAAAGAGTCATTTTGGAGAAAGACTCGGTGTCCTTAACGCGATAACGGGCGCGGAAAAGACTTATCAAGAAGAAGAGGTTGACAAGGCCATCGTAAAGCTTCTCGATGGATTGAAGTATTGTCCGGAGGAAGAGGCCATCTATCACCGTTTAACCGAGGTGCTCATTGATAGTGGACGTTTCAAGGATGGCCTTGACGCTATAAATTCGATCCCCGAAGATAAAAGGGACAGTGCAAGAAGCCTTGAACTGGCAGGATATTGCAAGGCGGGGCTTGAATTGTATGACGAGGCCGCGCAATTAGCAGACCGCGCGCTTTCCGTGAACCCATCTTCGGCGTCGACCCTGAACCTGATGGGTGTGTTGGCTCACGGGAGGGATGATAAAAACGCCTCAGAAAATTTCCTTAAAAAGGCCATTGCTGCTGATCCAGGTTACGGGGAGGCATATACGAACCTGGGAATACTTGAGTGGGAGACCGGACGTAAAGAGGACGCATTGGAAATGACGGAAAGGGGCTTTATCCTCTCTCCAACTGCTGAAGACTGCAGGACCGCCTATCTTTCCGCTGTTTCGGAAACCGTGGAATTCGAAAGGGCTGAAGGCGTATTTCGAGAGGCAAAGGCGATATATCCGGAAAACCGGCGGATAGCATTCCTCCTTATAGATATGCTGATCCGACAGGAAAAGTATGACTCGGCCATGCAGGATATTCGGGAGGCTATGGTTACATTCGGAATCAATGACGGCATACTGTCCGCGGCACAAGCGGTCTTAGATAGATTCGATGCGCAAGAAACAAAGGATATCGATAAAAAACCAGTACTTTCGCTCTGCATGATCGTCAAGAATGAAGAAAATTGCCTGGCAAGATGCCTCATGAGTGCGATCCCCGTTGTGGATGAAATAATCATCGTGGACACGGGATCAACAGACAGGACAAAGGCAATCGCGAAGACGTTCGGATCGAAGATATACGATTTTGAATGGACGGATGATTTCTCCGAGGCAAGAAATTATTCCTTGTCAAAGGTTACCGGAAACTGGATATTACTACTAGATGCCGACGAGGTAATATCTGCACGCGATTACGATAGATTAAGACGCATTGTAAATGAGAAAAACCAGGCCCAAGAAGCTTATAGAATCATTACCCGCAACTATGTGAACCCCCCTTATGTTATCGGCTGGACCTGCAACAGCGGAGAATACCCGGATGAAGAAACAGGAACCGGCTGGTATCCCTCCAGAAAAGTGAGGCTATTTCCCAACAAAGAAGGGATATATTTTGAAAATCCAGTCCATGAATTTGTGGAGACCTCATTGTCCCAAATGGGAATCGAAATTGCGGAAAGTGATATTCCGGTGCATCACTACGGTCAACTGGACCGGGAACATTATGTCGCCAAAGGAAATCGTTACTATCCTCTTGGAAAGAAAAAACTGGCGCAAAAAGGTGGGGATCTGAAATCGCTTATCGAGCTGGCTGTTCAGGCGGGCGGTGAATTCGGAAAATATGAAGAGGCGGTAGCCCTTTGGCAGAAGGTCCTGGATATCGACCGAGGCAATACAAAGGCACTTCTTAACATGTCCGGCGCCCTTCTTAAACTGGAAAAATATGAAGCAGCCCGAACAGCAGCCGACATGGCGATGAAATTGGCGCCCGACTTGAAAGAAGCCATAGTCTTATACAGTACATGCGAAGTACTGATCGGTGAACCAGACAAAACCATTCCAATCCTCGAAGATCTCATAAACTCCGTACCGAACTACCCGTTGGCATTTGCCATACTGGCTGCCGCTTACGGGATTGAAGGGCAAAAGAGAAAGGGCTTTGAACAAGTTAAGAATCTTGCAAGAATGGGTTTTAGTAGCGCCGATTATCTTTACAGTATCGCCGACATATTAAATAAACTCGGGAAAAAAAGCAGGGCCATCTCATTACTTGAATTCGCCGTGGAAATTGGAAAAGGGACCAAGTCTATCAGAGAACTATTGAGTGTTTTGCTGCAAGAATAATGGGGAGTAACGTAGTCACAAACCCCAATAATAAACAAAGGAGAGCATATGGATTTGGGCAAAGAACACGATTTCAGAAATGCACAATGGGGGATGTGCAAATCGGATGTATTGTCTTCGGAGACAGATGCCCCCGTGGTAAAGACGGAATCGCAATTAGGTTATTTTACACAAATTCTGAACAAAAACATATATGTGGCTTATATTTTCAAAGATGACCAACTGGTTTCCACGTTTTATGCATTACGGGACATGAGGGACAATTTGAAAGATTCGCTCAATGATTTTGAGGACTTTAAAAAAATCCTGGTAATGAAATACGGGGAGCCCAATGCCGGACAGGGAGATGCCTGGGCCGATCCATCATACGGGGATGCAAACGATCTAAAGGCGCTCTCACTTGACCGGGCGGAGTATGCAAAGGCATTGAAACAGGGGCGGGTCCTTCACGCCGCCATGTGGAAAACCGAAAGAACATGGATTAAGGTTGCACTATCGAAAATGATGGAAGGGTTCGACTGTGGTGTAACCGTAGAATATCAGGACATTCGTCACCTTTAACAACAAATGGAATGCTATGGCCGAATTAGTTGAAAATGCCATTCATCATCATCGGAACGGTGACATACAGCAGGCCAAAACTATCTATAAACGGATTCTTGGTGAAAAACCCGATCAACCGGACGCACTCCATGGCCTGGGCATGATTGCCTACCAGCTGAAAGAGTACGATTCAGCCATTAACCTCACCGAAAAGGCCATTCGAAATAGACCCTCTATCCCTCAATTTCATTACAACTTGGGAATCATCTTCATCACAATCAAAAACCAAGAAAGAGCTATTCGAGCATTTAAAACCGCCCTTGAATTAAACCCTTTCTACGCTGAAGCCTATTACAATCTTGGTCTGGCGTTAAAGGAACAAAACCGATTCGAAGAAGCCGTTTCAAATTTTAAGCAGGCCGTAAACCTTAATCCCAACGATGCAGATGGCTATTATAATCTTGCAAACAGTTATGAAGCGCTAAAACAATATGAGGCGGCAGCATCGTCCTACCAAGCGGCCATAAAGATACGTCCTGATTTTGCAGCGGCCTACAACAATCTGGCCTTGATCCTAAAAACCATGGGTCGGATCGATGAAGCCATAAGTCACTTCAGAGAGGCAATTCGCCTACAGCCTGATAATGCAGAAACCCATTGGAACCTGTCTCTCACACTGCTGTTAAGCGGCCGATTCCTTGAAGGGTGGAAAGGTTATGAATGGCGTTTTCGAAAAAAGAAGAAGGAGACAGTTTATCCATATCCGTTCAAAATACCCCCTTGGGATGGTTCTCATTTCATCGGGAAACGTCTTTTTGTCCATTCGGAACAGGGTTTGGGAGACACGCTGCAGTTTATCCGTTATCTTCCATTGGTTAAAAATCTGGGGGGTACTGTAATTTTTGAGACTTATCCACCGTTGATTGCCATCCTGAAAAACTTTCCCGGAATTGATGAGCTGCTGGTAATGTCTTCCGATAGAAGTCATGTTGAAAATTGTGACTATTATATTCCGATCATGAGCCTTCCCATGTTGTTTAAGACAAAAGTTGAGACAATCCCTTTAGACGTTCCCTATATTTTCTCGGATCCCTTGAAAACAACAAAATGGAAAGAAAAAATTTGCGGAAATGGGTACAAAATAGGCATCACGTGGGCGGGAAAACCGGGACGGGACAATGATAACAAGTCTTGTTCGCTGTCCCACTTTTTGAACTTGGCTGACATCCCAGAAATAAAATTGTATGGGTTACAAAAGGGAGATGGCACAGATCGGACACAGCCTTCTAATGATCCTGAAGATATAATCTATTTTGATCGTGAATTGAAGGATTTTTCAGAGACGGCTGCCGCCATTGAAAACCTGGATCTCATTATTTCCGTGGACACGGCTGTCGCACATCTGGCCGGCGCGATGGGCAGACCGGTATGGACCCTTCTCCCGTTTGCTCCGGACTGGCGGTGGCTATTGGATCGCCGAGACAGTCCCTGGTATCCGACCATGCGGCTTTATAGGCAACCGGGTCCCGGCGACTGGGATTCCGTTTTTAGTGAAATGAGGGGTGAACTCGAAAAATCATTGAACAAAATCGGACATTCGGAATGGAAAAATTGTTAAAATTGAACTTAGGCTGTGGTCAAAATCTGCTTCCGAACCATATCAATGTGGATAAGTTCGGCAGCCCAGACGTCCGCCACGACCTGGAGACTTTCCCCTGGCCATGGAATGACAACAGTGTTGAATTGGTTGTTTTCAATCATTGCCTTGAACATTTGGGTGAAAGCGCTGCCATATACTTTCGCATTCTTCAGGAAATTTATCGGATCGGTGCACCCAACTCCACAATATTTATAGCGGTTCCCCACCCAAGACACGACGATTTCATTAATGACCCCACCCATGTTCGGGTGGTCACACCGAATGGTTTACGACTTTTCTCCAAGGAAATGAATCGTCTGTGGAAAGCGGAAAACTGTGCAAACTCACCTTTGGGGCTGTTTCTGGATGTGGATTTTGAAATCGCTGAATTCACATATGTACTTGATCCGGAATGGGAACGCAAAATGGTTAACAAAGAGTGTTGTGATGCGGACCTCCATCAGGCTATCCGGCATTACAATAACGTTGTAAAGGAAATTCGAATGCTTTTGAGGGTCGTTAAGTAACTCAACACCAAACTGACGAAATCGGTTGTAAACAAAAAGGGGAACCCAATGGGTTCCCCTTTTTGTTTACAGGATATATGATGACGAAATAATCTTCGCACTTGTTTTTAACTTTGAAATTACTGAACTGTTGCTTTCGGTGATGATCTGAGCCCGGCCGCCAAATTTTTGTTGATGTTGATAATCGAGGTCAGTTTTTCGGGATCAGGGTAAGCGCGAATGTCATACATGGTCTTCTCGATGAATATACTCAGATTCAGTAAATTCTGTCGCAACTTTTTATCCATGGGGTGATCCGGCTTTACCAGTTCGGCCTGAAATATGGACCATATACGCTGATTGTATTCGAAAGCCTCTTCCAGATCGGTGCGGCGGGTTTTCGAGTTCCAGGTTTCTTGACATTTTTGCAATTTGACCGCGGCCTTGCTCAGGACCCTTGCTTCTGTTTCTCGATCCGAAATGGTCTCTCTCTGAACATTTTGATACGAATTGATTCCCATTTTATAGGCTAGATTCCCTTGCATTTTTCAATGTCTCCTCTTCATAATCTATTAGCTTCTGTACAAGTTTCAAAGCCTTATAATATTCTCCATTCAGGACAAGTTGGCTGATGGGATCGATAAGGCTCAGGGTACTCGGTGCTGCCGCCAAAACATCCCTGACCAGTTCCCAGTAGGCATTATGATATGCGACAACATTTTCCTCATCAATATACATGAGCTGTACCGAAAGATAAATCTTTTGACATGGCGTGTTTGCATCCGTTTCTTTCATAATGTCTTTTTCACGAAGAACGGTAACCCTGTTTTCAACAGACAGTTTGCATCTCACACCACTATTGGTGATAACCGCGCCCCCGATGATCACTTTTTCACCAGCTGCTAAAGATATCTTCAGTGCCATGCCTTCACCCTGCTCAGAGAAGGTGGGGGAAAGATTGAAGCTTCCCCCCACCATCGGTTAAAAGATATCTCTTTTAGAAAAGCCTCAACACCGATTGTGCCGCCTGCGCCGCCAAACTCAGGGAAGTACTGCCAAGCGACTGCTGAGTTTGAAGCATCAACATATTCGCCCCTTCCTCGTTCATGTCGGCGAGGGTGAGATTGTCCGCGCCTGTGGTGAGGTTGTTGATCATACTTTCAGTAAAGTCCTGACGTGTACTCACAATACTGAGAGACGATGCCAACGAAGATGCTTCTCGCTCGAGATAACTCACTGCCGCATCCAGTTTATCGATATCGATTTGAATGTCGGATTCCTCTCCCCATCTCGTACCACTGGTGTTATCAGCTTCTGCATTGAGTTTCAAGCCATTAACTGTACTACCGTCAAATCCGGCTACCGCAAGCTCGTGATCCCCTTCGAAATTAACGGTCAGAGTGTCATCCGAATCCATGAGATTTATGCCCTTGTATGAGGAATCGTCCCTCAACTCGCCCAACTGGCTGATGAGCGTTGCGTACTGCTCTGCCAAAGCGGCCTTTTCATCACCACTAGCAGCTTTTTCCGTCACGTCCAAATCAGTGGTAATACTGGCTGAACTCAGGTCTGTGGTGCCGGCAGAATAAAGTGTGATTGTAGATCCGTTGTACGAGGCCTTAATATCCCCGTCTGCCTCGAGTTCGCTGTTAATCTGCTGGGCTAAATTAGCTGCGGTAATTTCCCCACCACCGGTACCCGTGTTAATCAGAAAATCGTTTTGACCACCTGGATTAGTACAGGCGGTGTAAGCTTCGCCACCGATAGTGATTACATCGCAGGCAATTAGGTCGCTAACATCAAAAGAAACCGTACTTCCATCTGTGCCACCCTCAGCGCTCTTTGCTGAAACCGCTTTCGACTTGGCCTCTTCGATCAGGGCAATCATGGAATTGATACCATCATTTGCCGCTGTAATCGTCTGAATCGCCTCACTCATTCCGTTTTTCAACGTATCAAGTTCATTCGACCGAGACATATGACTTCTGGCGGTAAAGTAACTCATGGGGTCATCCAACGCGGAATTTACCTTTTTTCCAGTATTCAGACGCATCTGAGTCTGTTCCATAAGTTTTGAAGTTTGCTGCAAATTAACAAGATTTGACCTCATGCCCGCTGTCAGTGAAATTCCCATAATGTTTCTCCTTTTCTAGGTATTTTCCCCGGCATTCTTGCCGGTGTTTAGATTTGGCCGCTTTAACGATTCCTTCATGCTGTTTCTTCCTTCCAAACCTCCTTTCTATATTGATTTTATCGATTTCCAAATCGTTTCGTTCTTTAGTTCTATTATCGACCTGCCGCAGGAAAACTTTAGGAAAAAGTGACGGCGGTGCCACAAATAAAAAGCTGAAGTCAGTCTGTTTTCCTTTGATTCGAAACAAACCTTGTGGCATAATATTTTAAAATTGAAGGAGGAGAAATTTCATATGAATCAAATCGATGCATTGGATCTGAAGGCTCATGTCTCCAACGCTCTTGCCGATGTATTTGATGCCATGCTTTCCATTAACCTGACGTTCCCGAATGAAGCATCCCAAAGCAACTCGGATGGCATGCAGATTGTGGGTTCCGTCAGTTTTGCCGGAAAAGCCATGGGCAGCATCAACCTGCAGCTTGGCGGAGATTTTGCGAGGTTCGTTACCGCTGCCATGCTGGACATGGAGGAAGAGGAAATCGAAGGGGATGAAGAGATTCACGATGTTGTTGGAGAATTGAGCAACATGATTGGCGGGGATCTTAAAAGCCGGCTGTGTGACGCCGGATTGACCTGTGAACTTTCCATCCCCACCATTACGAGCGGCCGGGAATTCCAGATTGAACCTAAGGGATGGACAAGGCACGAACGGCTTGTTTTCAGCCACCAGGACCAGACCGGCCTGGTGGATGTCTATTTAAAATCTGAAAATTGATGGTG
>JGI10211J34971_10000781_pt1 | contig 26512 bp, 24 predicted proteins | sample Etolagsediment_FD_34971 | JGI IMG/M metagenome (IMG submission 34971)
ACACCGTTTCATCCACCATTCCGATAGCTTTGCGCAATCTGGAGCAGAAAGGATTGCTAAAGCGGGGTATGGTTCTCCTGCTGGCTGGTTTTGGCGTTGGTTTTTCCTGGGGAGGCACCATTTTAAGGTATTAGCAACGTAATCGCCTGACTACAATACCGAAACTCTTTCGAGCATCTCAACAATCAGATGATTCATGCTTTTTTTGTAATTGGGGTTAAACTCGTTGTTTACCCTGTTGGCAATGATATCGCACACGGTGAGGGCCTTATGACCTAGCATCAACGACAGAAAATACAGTGCAGAGGTTTCCATCTCGAAGTTTGAAATTTTGTGCCCGTTCCAGCTGTACTGGCTGGCGCGTTCGATAAAGTTTGGGTCTTTCACAGGTATTCTGAGCACCCGCCCTTGTGGCCCGTAAAAACCGGGAGCTGTAAGGGTAACCCCTTGTCGCCATCCATAGCCTAATTTGAGGAGCAGTTCAGGCGATGCTTCTACGCCATAAGGGCGTGGTTGATGGGCTTCGGGCTTCACAAGACTCAGAAAACGATCTGTCATTCGTGTATTTATGGCCTTGTCGGCATCGGCATAAAAATACGCCAGACCATCGAGGCCAATGGCAGAGGCCGAAACCAGATAGGAGTCTACCACCGGAATGTCTTTTTGAAGTGCCCCGGATGTACCCAGCCGGATGAGATTTACCGACTTGGTTTGTTCTTTGGCTACCTTGTGTGTGAAGTCGATGTTGAACAAGGCATCTATTTCGTTTACAACAATTTCTATGTTGTCTGTGCCCATACCCGTCGACATGACACTTATTCTCTTGCCTTTGTAGTAGCCGGTGTAGGTCACAATTTCTCGGTTATGACGTTGGAGTTCTATCGAGTCGAAAAAAGTGGAAATAGTTGTTGATCTGGCCGGATCGCCAACGAGCAAAATGGTTTCGGCAAGTTCACCCGGATGCAGATTGAGATGGTAAACTGACCCATCCTGATGGAGTACAAGCTCCGAGTTATTAATCTTTGTCATATGATACGAATCAATCAAGAAAAAAGTAAATTTGCAAATATAACGTTAAACCTCCATTGATTATGCACACTTTGCCCGAAACTATACTTGTACCCATCGACTTTAACGATCAGTCGATGCACGCTATGAAACGTTCCTACGATTTTGCCCGCTTTCTGGGTCTGGAGATCGTATTGCTTTATGTTTTTGAAAACCAAGATTTTGCTGAAGCTTTCCTAACCAAGGAAGAGCTGGTAAGCCGGGTTGAGAAGAAACTTAAAGACACAGCCACGGAAATTGCCGGAAAGACCGGATTGAAAGTTACCCCTGTGTTAAAGCAGGGAAAAGTATACAACGAGATTTTAAAGACAGCCAAAGAGCTCAACTCAAAATATATCCTGATGGGCACAAACGATTCGGCTGAGAATGTGCGCATTGATAAAAATCAAATTGGCAGCAACACTTCTAAGATTATCCGGCAGTCGCCTATTCCGGTGATAACCGTTAATGGTAAGCAAAAGTTCGGGTTATGCCATAACATCTTGTTGCCCCTTGACCTCACCAAAGAAACAAGACACAAGGTGACTTATGCCGTTGAAATTGCCCGCAGGTTTGGTGCAGGCATCAAGGTGGTATCCGTCCTGTGGTCGAAAAAGGACAAAGACATAAAAAACGAGTTGCTGGCTCAACTTGATCAGGTGAAGCGCTTTATCGAAGGAGAGAACATACGTTGCACCAGTGAATTGATTGAGTCAGAGGGAGGTGAAAAGATGATGGTGCCACGCTTACTGCAATATGTTGAGGAGCAAAAAAATATCGATTTGATCATGATTATGACACAGCAGGAGAACAAACTGGTGGAGTACTTTTTGGGCTCTGCCGCTCAGTCTATCATCCGGTTGTCACAAATCCCGGTTATGTCGATTACACCGTTTGAATTTGATTCGTATTCTGTAACCTATTAGCATTTTGCCAACAACCTTTATTCCTGATGCGATGTTGGTACTGTGACGTTAACTATACCCTATGTCTGAATTATTTGCTGAGATTATAAGTGTTGGCGATGAGTTGCTCATCGGCCAGGTAGTGAATACCAATGCCAGTTGGATGGCGGCAGAACTGAATAAAAACGGAATACATGTAGTACAGGTCAGTGCCATCGGTGACAATGGTGACCGGATAAAAAGTGCTCTTGATGAGGCCTTTAAACGTGCTGATATCGTGCTCCTGACAGGTGGTCTCGGGCCAACAAAGGACGACATTACCAAGAATGTACTGGCCGCCTATTTCAATTCGGAAATGGTGTTTCACGAACCCACTTATGAGCATATAAAAGTGTTATTCAGGTTACGCAATTATCAGGTTACTGAGGTGAACCGCATGCAGGCACTAATTCCGGAGCGTTGCATTCCGTTAAAAAACAACCATGGAACTGCTCCCGGTATGTGGTTTGAGCTTGGTGAAAAGGTCGCTGTTTCCATGCCTGGTGTACCTTTTGAAATGCAGGCGCTCATGCTGGATGAGGTGCTACCCCGATTGAATGAAAAGTTTCTCCGTAGCGCTATATACCATAAAACTTTCATGACTCACGGGTTGGGAGAATCGGCTCTGGCAGAACGGATAAGCGAATGGGAAAACAACCTGCCTGCTACCATAAAGTTGGCCTATTTGCCACAACCCGGAATTGTACGACTCCGGCTGTCCTCCTCAGGTGAGGATATGGCGCGCGTTACCAAGGCCATAAATGAGCAATGTGAGCGACTTCACTCTTTTATTCCTGACCTGATTTTTGGTTACGACGATGTGTCCATGGAGGAAGTGATTGGAGATTATTTGAAACGGTTGGGTAAGAAACTGTCGGTTGCTGAAAGTTGCACTGGTGGTTATGTGTCGCACCTGATTACCGCTATTCCGGGGAGTTCGGCTTATTTCAATGGGTCGGTGGTAAGTTATTCAAACCAATCTAAAGCAAGATTGTTGGGAGTCAGCGAAGCCTTGATAGAAGAGTATGGTGCAGTAAGCCAACAGGTTGTAGAGGCTATGGCAGCAGGAGCGCTTATGCGGTTCGATGCCGATTATGCTCTGTCGATAAGTGGAATTGCCGGCCCTGATGGTGGGACGGTTGAAAAACCGGTTGGCACAGTATGGATAGGTTTGGCCACGCCAACAGGAGTCACTTCAAAGTTATTTCTTTTTGGAGAACACCGGGGCAGGAATATACGCCGTGCGGCACTTACTGCATTAAATTTGTTGCGGCTGGACCTGCAAAAACAAATACCCGCCGGTTTACATTGTAGTTAACCGGAACAAATTCCTTCCAATTTGCAGGATTTCAGACGAAAGCAGCCGTTATATTTCGGCGCTTACGGTTATTATTTTGCGGTCGATTTTCTTAAAAAGTCCCTGAAGCACTGTGCCTGGGCCTACCTCAATCACTTTGGATGCGCCATCGGCCAGAATATTCTGCATGGTTTTCGTCCAGCGAACGGGTGAGGTAAGTTGTGCGATCAGGTTGTTTTTAATTATTTCAGGGTCGTTAACCGACTGTCCGGTAACATTTTGGTAAATCGGGCAAATGCCTTTATTGAATTTAGTCGCGTTGATGGCTTGTCCTAGCTCAAGGCGGGCTGGTTCCATTAACGGAGAATGAAAAGCGCCACCAACCTTCAGCATTAATGCCCTTTTTGCACCGGCGGCATTGCATTTTTCGATAGCTTTCTCCACACCGGAAACACTTCCTGAGATAACAAGTTGTCCGGGGCTGTTGTAATTGGCCGGAACTACCACATCACTTATGCTTTCGCAGATTTGTTCTACTTTTTCGTCTTCTAGACCCAGGATGGCAGCCATCGTTGACGGTTCAATTTCACAGGCTTTTTGCATGGCTGCGGCCCTTTTAGAAACCAATTTTAGTCCATCGTCAAACGACAATACGCCGTTGGCCACCAAAGCACTAAATTCGCCCAATGAATGACCTGCCACCATATCCGGTTTGAATTCAGATCCTAATACGCTGGCCAGAATAACTGAATGCAGAAATATGGCAGGTTGAGTCACATTGGTTTGCCGCAGGTCTTCCTCAGTGCCTTCGAACATCACATCTGTAATCTTAAACTTCAGGATAGTGTTGGCTTTTTGAAACAACTCTTTGGCCTTGGCAGACTTGTCGAAAAGATCTTTTCCCATTCCAACATATTGTGCTCCCTGACCGGGAAAAACGTAAACGTTCATAAATAAGTGTTTATGATTTATTGGCTATTTTTTTAGACACCGAAAGCATGATTTGCCGCTCTCGAATGGCTAATATTCATGGTTTAATTATTTTAATTTCAGGAACATATATTTATTTTCTGTTCCCAAGAAAACGCAGCAAAAATAAGAATAAATTGATAAAGTCAAGATACAAAGTTAAGGCTCCGAAAATGGTCATTTTACGCATGCTCTCGTGGCTGTCGATGGCAGAAGCTCCTATTCTTTTTAGTTTTTGGACATCATAAGCGGTAAGTCCGGCAAAAATCATCACGCCCAAAAAGCTGATGATGTAATCGAGTTGGGTACTTTTCATGAAATAGTTAACCAAGGTGGCGATGATGATGCCAACCAGCGCCATCAGCAGGATGCTTCCAAATTTGGTGAGGTCGGTTTTCGTTGTGTAGCCAAGTAAGGCCATAAACCCAAACATGGCTGTGGTTACCAAAAAGGTTTTAGCTATCGAAGGCAGGGTGTATACATAAAAAATAAAGCTGAGACTCATTCCCATCAATATAGAATAGCCCACGAATACCAACAGCATGGTAGAAGCCGACATGCGGTTAAATCCAGCTGACATCCATAGCACGAGTCCGAGTGGTGCTAACATTACAATCCAACCAAGCATCGACATTGATCCAGTTTCCGGGTTTAAGAGCATAGCCATCAGTTCGGTGCTGGAAGCGAAAAGCCAGCTGGTAATGGCTGTAATGCCCAACGCGATACCCATCCATGAGAATACACCGGTAATAAATGATTGCGCCATAGGGAAGGTGGTTTCCCTTTCAGAATAGTTTATTGGATTAAATTGATTCATTTTTTTGCATTTTTTTTGATAAACGACAGATTTTAGTTTTTAGTCTGAGGATGATGTGGGTATTTGTTAAAATGAAATGCCTTTACTACGACAATTTTGTTGAAATCAGGCTGATGAACTCGGCCCTGGTTTCAGCCCTTTTAAAGGCTCCGGTAAAATCGCTGGTGGTAGTAACCGAGTTTTGTTTTTGAACGCCTCGCATAGCCATACAAAGATGTTTGGCTTCGATAACTACGGCCACGCCTAGTGGGTTCAATGTGTTTTGGATGGCGTCCTTAATCTGAGAGGTAAGTCTTTCCTGTACTTGCAAGCGCCGCGAATAGGCTTCTACCACGCGTGCAATTTTACTTAACCCAGTGATGTAACCATTTGGGATATAAGCCACATGAGCTCTTCCAATAAATGGAATCATGTGGTGTTCGCACATGCTGAATATTTCAATGTCTTTCACGATGACCATTTCGCGGTAATCTTCCTTGAATTTCGCTGAAAGTAGTATTTGTTCCGGATCGTGGTCGTAACCCTGGGTAAGGAACTGTATCGATTTGGCTACCCTGAGTGGCGTGTCCAGCAAACCCTCGCGGGTATGGTCTTCACCAATCAACTTGAGTATCTCCAGATAATGGTGCTCCAGTTTCTTGAGGTTCTCCGGGTTAAATTTTTCTATTTTTTCGTATCCTAACAAGTCTTTTACTTTTGACATGATTATTAATTTGTTGTCACTTTGATCCTCAAAAACAATGCCAGATCAAATTGAGGTTGTGGTCATTTGTTTGTTGTCCGTTACCCAAACCCCTGACCGAATTGATATTAATTTAATTTGTGTTTATAATCTATCTTGAAGATGAGCATATTTGTCGGTTATTTCATTTACCGAAGTATTCAGCGTAATTGTTTTCCGATTCGGTTACTTTAACGCAATGAAGTGCTGCGTTCAGCTTGCGAATGGGTTGCTCCAGCACTTCCCAGATGCTGACAGCCAAATTTTCGGTGGAAGCCAGTTTTCCTTGCATGAAATCAACCTCCAGGTTGATATTTTTGTGATCTACTTTTGAAATAACTTCTTCGCGTATTAAGCGGCTCAGCTCTTTTAGGTTGATTAAAAACCCGGTTTCAGGATTGATGTCGCCTTTCACTGTTACAAACAGTTCGTAGTTGTGGCCATGCCAATTGGGGTTTGAGCATTTCCCAAAAACCTCGGCGTTGGTTGCGTCGGTGTAATCTTCTCTAAAAAGCCGATGGGCTGCATTAAACCTTTCGCGGCGGGTGATATGAATCATCTGTGAGTAATTTGTGTCAAAAATACGAAATAATCAGCCAAGCTTGTCGTTTTGGTTAAAACCTTTGATTTTGTTGTGCTTTATCGAATTAAAAAATATTGTTTGTCACCTTTACAACAATTTACTCTAAATTTGCTGTATCAACCAATAATACATTTGGCATGAATAGGTTTTTATTGATCTTATTAATAGCAGTGGCATTTAGGGCCGGAGCGCAGGAAACTGATCTTTTTATTCCTGTTGATACCGATACCCAGTTAATTAAGTTTCAGAATGTTGTGGAAGAACCCGGCGATCAGAACGAATTGTTTAAACGTTGTATTTATTGGCTTAATGGCTACTACAAAGATCCGGTGAGGGTGACTTCGGTGAGGGACAAGCCCTCTGGAAAAATCATCGGACATCATCGTTTTCGGATTTATTATTGGGACAAAGACAGTATAAAACATACCGGTGGTATGATTCATTATACCTTTACTATTGAATTGAAAGAAAACAGGTATCGATACACCATCAATGAGTTGGTGCTGAAGTCGCAAACCAATATTCCGGTCGAGAAATGGCTTGACAAGAATGATCCGGCTTACGACCCCAGGTGGGACAGCTATCTGAAACAGATTGCCGATTTTGTTAATGCCTGGAGTGCCAATCTGGAAGAGAAAATGAAACCGGAACCTGAAAAAAAGGAAGATGTCTGGTAGATTTAGTGACGTGATTTTTTTGAACAACCAACATGCCTAGAAGAAGAAAACGTGATCTGATTATCAGGGGTTTTAGTAAACTCCTGAAAGAAGATAAGCTGAAAATTGTAGCTGAACTGATGGACAATCAGCTCGAAACCATCGAGCTGCTCAAGAGTTTTTGGCACAGCGATCAAAGCAAACAGAAAATCTTTGATGAATTCAGCGAAAACACCATCTCCAATTTTTATATCCCTTACGGAGTGGCTCCAAATGTTATTGTGAACAACATCAACTACCTCGTGCCCCTTGTTATAGAAGAGAGTTCGGTGGTGGCGGCAGCCTCCTCAAGTGCACGGTTTTGGTTCGATCATGGTGGTTTTAATGCCGAAGTGGTGGATGTGGAAAAAATTGGTCAGGTACATTTTTTATGGAGCGGAAAAATACAACACCTCGAACCCCTTCTGGAGAAATTGTATGCCCGACTCCGGCATGCTACACGTCACCTTACCATGAACATGGAAGCCCGGGGTGGTGGTATTATACGTTTTGAGTTGATTGATTTTACTGATAAAGTATCAGATTACTACCAGCTTAAGGTAGCCTTTAATACGGTCGACAGCATGGGCGCTAATTTCATCAATTCATGTCTGGAAGAGTTTGCTCAGGAGTTGCAACATTTTTTCCGCGAAGAAGAGTCGCTGAAGGACGAAGAAAGGCAGTGCGAAATTATCATGTCAATTCTGTCGAACTATACCCCAAACTGTTTGGTGAAAACATGGGTTGAATGTGATTTTTCCGAACTCGACGGCATGGATGAATCCCTTACAGGTGAGCAATTTGCCCGAAAATTCCAACTCGCTGTTCATATCGCAGAAATTGATGTTTATCGCGCCACCACCCACAACAAAGGGATTTTCAATGGAATTGATGCCGTAGCCATTGCCACAGGCAACGATTTCAGGGCAATAGAGGCAGCGGGTCATACCTACGCTGCCCGCGATGGAAGCTATAAAAGCCTGTCACACGTCGATTTGTCTGAAGGCAAGTTCAGGTATGAGCTGGAACTACCTATGGCTTTGGGAACAGTTGGCGGACTTACCTCCTTGCATCCCCTGGCAAAGCATTCACTCAAAATGTTGGGCAACCCAACGGCCAACGAACTGATGATGATTGCCGCTGCTATTGGACTGGCAAACAATTTTGCTGCTGTCAGATCGTTGGTTACCAAAGGTATACAGATTGGCCACATGAAAATGCATCTGCTCAATATCCTCAATCATTTTGAAGCCACCAACGAAGAAAAAGAAAAAGCAGTGGCGTATTTCGTGGAGAATAAGGTGTCGTTTGCTAATGTAAGTCAGTTTCTGGCTAATCTCAGAAAAAACGGATGAGTATCACGCGTTCCTTTTATGCCAATGGCAAGCTCTTGCTTACGGGCGAATATCTTGTGATGGAGGGAGCCAAAGCGTTGGCCTTGCCCTTAAAAGTGGGGCAACACCTGCGTGTAAAACCCTATCCTGATAAATCCCTTATCTGGCAGGCGTCTCAACCTGAAGGTGTTTGGCTTAAAGCCGTTTTTTCCTTGCCCGATCTGGAAATTCAACAGACAAGCGACTTGTTGTTGGCCGAAAGGCTTAAAGAGATACTCAATTTGGTGTTTAGTAAGTCAGGGATAAAGCCAGACAGCGGCTTGGTTATGGAAACTTTTTTGGATTTTAACCGTGAATATGGATTTGGATCGAGTGCTACGCTCATTTCCCTTCTATCGCAGTGGAGCGGAGTGGATGGATACTGGTTAAACAACCGGCTGTTTGGCGGCTCGGGCTACGACATGGCCTGTGCTACCGCCGCAGGACCTATTATGTATTCGCTGTCAGATAGTTTGCCGGTGGTTGAACCCATTGATTTTTCACCACCTTTTCATGATCAGATTTATTTTGTTTATCTGGGTCATAAGCAACAATCGCGCAAAGAAATAGAACAGTTTAAACTCAGAAAAAAGCACACCAACGCCCATGTTGCAGCTATAAGTGAGATCAGCGAGATGGTGTGTAAGGCGGGAACTTTACCAGAATTTGAAAAGGCACTCTTGACCCATGAGGCCATCATGTCTGAAATACTGAACCGAAAAACTGTACAGCAAACACTTTTTGAGGGCTATAATGGAGTTGTTAAATCATTGGGAGCGTGGGGCGGCGATTTTGTTCTGATGACCACGCGCGTGAGCCGGACTGACTTTTATCGTGAGATGAAAAATGCCGGTTACACCACCATTTACCCCTTTGCTGATATTGTGATGTCGCCTCCTCCCGATTATTTTTAATTTTGCCCCATGCAAGGAAAAGTAACATGGCAGAGTCCCTCCAACATTGCGTTGGTTAAATATTGGGGAAAAACCGGCAGTCAAATGCCACGGAATCCTTCTTTAAGCATGACGCTGAGCAAGGCCGTGACAGAAACAAATATTAGTTATACCAAGGTTTCCGGGCAGCAACAGGTTAGCCTGAACTTTAGTTTTGAAGGGAAATCTGCACCACGTTTCAGCGATCGCGTTTTGTCCTATCTGCAGCGGTTGTCGCATGAGTTGCCCTGGCTGTCTCAGTTGCATCTGGAGATAGATTCGCGAAATTCCTTTCCACATTCCTCCGGCATTGCTTCTTCAGCTTCTGCGTTCAGTGCTTTGGCTTTGGCCATTTCGTCCTTATCGGCGCAAATAAATAAAGAGGTTAAAAACCCCGAATTATTTCTTAATGAAGCCTCCCGACTGTCGCGGCTGGGATCAGGAAGTGCCTGTCGCTCGGTGTATGGGGGTTATGTAGTGTGGGGAAAGATCCATGAATTAGATACTTACAGTGATTTTTATGCCGTTCCGGTTTCCTCCGGTGTTCATCCTGTGTTTAAAGATATGCAGGACGCCATTTTGCTGGTGAATGCCTCTGCAAAGAAAGTAGGGAGCAGTGCGGGTCATAAGCTTATGGACACCAATCCTTTTGCCACAGCCCGTTATGCTCAGGCCAACCGGCATGTAAACGAAATGTTGACCGTATTGGCTGATGGCGACCTTAGTCGTTTTATTGAAATTGCTGAGCAGGAAGCCCTCACACTACATGCACTCATGATGGCTTCCACGCCGGGTTATGTGCTAATGGAATCGGGAACTCTGGCTATAATTGATCGGGTAAGGCGCTTCCGCGAAGAAACGAAAGTACCGGTTTGTTTTACCCTGGATGCCGGCCCAAATGTGCATTTGCTTTATCCTGATGGCTTTAGGAGCGATGTGATGAAGCTAATAAAGGAAGAATTGTTGTCGTTTTGCTCTGCTGGTCAATTCCTGGACGATGAGATCGGGCAAGGTCCAAAACAAATACCTGAAATGGAATGACGGAAAATAAAGTATATTATTCCAAGTTGTTGCTGTTTGGCGAATACAGTGTTATCTGTGATTCGATGGGACTTGCCGTTCCACTCAACCTGTTCGAGGCCAGCTGGAAGTTTTATGACCTTCCGGGTAATTCAACCGTTGAAACGGCGCTTAATGAAGACTTGCGTGGTTTTTACGCGTACCTGCGAAAACTTCGCGAAAGCAATCAGTTATTGACTGAACTGGATCTTGTCCGTTTTGAGAACGATCTGAACCAGGGCTTGTTTTTTGATTCGTCTATTCCGCAAGGCTTTGGTGTAGGCAGCTCGGGGGCACTTTGTGCCGCTACTTTTGAGCGTTACCAAAAGAACCAGGTAACTCTTGCTTCGGATGCGGGCGATGGTTTTCAGCGTCTTAAAAAGGCGCTGGCGCAGATGGAGTCCTATTTTCATGGGGTCAGTTCCGGCCTCGATCCATTGTTATGCTATCTTCAAAAACCTTTGTTGATTAAAAACAAAACCAGCATCGATTTTGTCGATTTGCCCCCCGATCTGCAATTTCCTGGTTTCTCCATTTTTTTAATTGATACCGGCGTGGTGGGAAAAACAGGCCCGCTGGTGAATCGTTTTTTTGAGGAGTGCCGCAAATACAATTACTATAAACGCATTGTAAACGAGCTGATTCCTGCAAATAATCGCTGTATTGAAGCCCTTGTGGCAAATGATGTGGAATTGCTTTTTAACACTTTACCAAACCTATCTTTATTTTTCTTCGATCATTTTAAAGCCATGATCCCTAACGCTTTTCATTCCCACTGGAAGCATGGTCTCGACAGTGGCGATTATTTTTTGAAGCTCTGTGGATCAGGAGGCGGCGGGTTTTTGTTGGGGTTTACACGAAATCGTCAGGTTACCCAAAAGTATTTTTCTGAACAGGACATCAGTCTCATCCATTTGTGAGCTTGGCAGGTGGGTTTATATTTTCGCGCTTTGGTTCTGTTTTTTTCAATTATCAATTATCTTTGTGTTTTAACTAAAACTACATCAGTATGTCTAACTCTATAAATTTCTCAATAAGCGGTCAGATCGTTGATCTTCATCAGCAAAGAATATTCCCCGGTACCGTCGTTGTTGAAGACGGACGTATAAAAATAATCCGTGAGGAGGATGTCGCCAGCAGCCACTACATTATGCCGGGTCTGATTGATGCCCATATCCATATCGAAAGCTCGATGCTTATTCCCTCTGAATTTGCCAAACTGGCTGTGCTGCATGGCACGGTGGCTACGGTGTCTGATCCGCACGAAATTGCGAATGTGTTGGGGATTGATGGCATAAAATATATGATTGCCAACGGCAAACGTGTCCCGTTTAAGTTTTATTTCGGGGCTTCGTCGTGTGTTCCGGCAACGCCTTTTGAAACTGCTGGTTTTGCTTTCAAACAAGACGAGTTGGAAGAACTGCTTGCTATGGACGAGATCAAATACCTGTCCGAGATGATGAATTTCCCCGGTGTTATTAACCGCGATGCCTGGGAGATGGAGAAAATTGCTATCGCGAAAAAACACGGCAAACCTGTTGATGGTCATGCCCCGGGTGTTTTAGGCGAGGCTGCGCAAAAGTATGCTTCCGCCGGAATAACTACCGATCATGAGTGTTTTACCATGGAAGAAGCCCTCGATAAAATTAAAGCCGGTATGAAAATCCAGATCAGGGAAGGAAGTGCGGCGAAAAATTTTGAAGCTTTAATCGGGTTGATGGAAAACCATGCCGACAAGGTGCTGTTTTGTTCCGACGACAAACATCCGGATGATCTGGTAAAAGGCCATATTAACCAACTCGTGGTGCGCGCAATGTATCATGGGCATGATCTGATAAAAGTGTTGCGCAGTGCGGTGCTCAACCCTATTCAACATTATGGCCTGGAGGTAGGAACGCTTCAGGTGGGTGATCCGGCAGATATGATTGTGGTGGATAATCCCGTAGATTTCAATGTGCTGCAAACTTATATTAATGGGGTGTTAGTTGCCGATCAGGGGAAGTCGCTCATCGATTCGGTTTTTGAAGACCAACCCAATAATTTCTCCGCCACACCTATTACAACTAATGATGTCAGGGTAATTCCTCAGAGTAACACGTTGCGTGTTATTGAAGCTTATGATGGTCAGCTGGTTACGGGTGTTGTGTTTGAAAAACCTTTCATTCATGACAACAATGTAATTAGCGATCCCGACAGGGATATACTTAAACTGGTGGTGCTCAATCGTTATGAAAGCGGAGCAAAGCCAGCTGTGGCGTTTATTCGCAATTTCAACCTGAAAGGAGGAGCAATCGCTTCGAGTGTAGCCCACGACAGCCACAATATTGTTGCCGTTGGAACTTCGGATGAGTTTATTGTTCAAGCCATCAACAATGTAATTGCCGAAAAAGGTGGGGTTACCGTGGTGAATAGCCTCGTGAACAATACATTACCATTACCCGTTGCCGGACTCATGTCGACTTGTGACGGCTATAAAGTAGCTCACCATTATTACAAAATTGATGAAGAGGTGCACAAGATGGGATCAACATTGCGTGCCCCGTTCATGACGCTTTCGTTTATGGCCTTGCTGGTGATTCCGCAATTAAAGCTAAGCGACAAAGGGTTGTTCGATGGCAATACCTTTTCGTTTACCGATGTCTTTGCCAAAGGCTAGCTTGGTAAAATCTGATTTCTCTGCCACATCATGCTATTTAGAACTGTTAAAAAATAAACAATAAAGCAATATATGTTCATAATTGCTTGTTTACAATACAGGTTAATAATAATTTTGCAAAAATTTAACAAATGCAACCTGTTGACATTGACATATTAAAACTGGAATCTGCCGCCAGCAAGCTAAGGGCTATTTCGCATCCTATGCGCATTGCCATTATCGACTTGCTTGCTGATGGCAACAAGATGAGTGTGACGGAAATTTACGAAAAGCTTGATATTGAACAGGCTACTGCCTCACACCACTTGAATATTCTTAAAAACAAAGGGGTTTTAAACTCAAAAAGGGTAGGAAAAAAAATCTTTTACTCCTTACGCAGCCTTATTCTTACCGAAATTATCGAATGCGTTAACCGCTGCAATGATTTTTAACCTGGTTTGTCGGGTTATTCTTGTCGGACGTTTTCCTTAATCAAAAGATCCATTCTTCTTCAACTTCCCAATTGGCTCTGATTTGTATTTCCTTGTTCAGGTAAATCACTTTTTCGGGCTGTAGTTTTGCGGGATAATAGCCAGGATCCCATTGGTGGTTGTTGTTGTCATCGAAAATGATCTTGAAAAGGTATTTCCCCGGGGTCAGGAAATCAAGCACAACTGTGGTGTCGTGATTGAAATCTATTTGCCTGAAAACAACTTCTTTGTCGTTAATCATTTGCAAAATATAGGGCTGTTCGTGCTCGGGATGCAAGTGAAGGGTAAACACGCCATAATCTTTCAGTGGTTTGGGCGTAAACGAGAGGTTGATGGCTTTGCTGAAGTATCCATTCCAATCCATAAATGAGGAGTCGGGGTAATCGATTTTGTAACGGGTTTCCTCAATTATTTCAATTGGAAACTCGATGACCTGGTTCAGGCTGTCGGCATATACAAATGTTGGATCAAGGATGGTGTCGCTGCCTGCCGTCAACACAGCCGAATCGCCTACAAAACGCATCATGGGCTGGTTAAACGTAATTCGGGGTTTAGCTGTCAGCAAGAGGTTTCCATTTTTTATATTCGAGCTCCAGTCGATGGGTTCTTTGGTTTCATCTTTCTTTTTGTTCTGTCGTGCTCTTCCGGTAGTTTTATCTGGATCGAGGCGTATTTCAGTTGTACTCAACGTATCTTGTTGATTTTTAATCAGGAATTTTAGTGTGTCAACCGGAAGCGTTTTCAAATACCAGATAACCGTGTCCTTTTTTGTAGAGTAAGTAGCAAGATACCAAAGGCTATCGGGATTGAAATTTTGGGGAATAATGTGGATGTCATCGGCGGGCTGCGAGAACGAAAACCTGAGGGTATTATGTCGAAGAAGTTCGGCTTTAAGCAAACGTTGGGTGCTGTCGGTTTGGGTAAACATAAACAAGCTTAAGCCTTTAAACTTTTCATTAAAAATGGAATCTTCGGCGATGGAATCCAGCCGGTGTTGCAGTGTATCAATGGGCAACATCGTTTCCTTATTTTCAGTAAGGGTATCAGCTGGCTGGATTTTCTTTTGTTTACGCGATGGATCATAAAAAGGTCGCACCAGCGAGTCGATAAAAGCAATGGCTTCACCGGGTTGATCGTAGATGAAATTTGTGTTTTGATCATTCAGGGCAAACATTAAATACGAATCAGAGGCCAGACCTTGAAACGAAAACCGACCGTTTACATCTGTTTTACTCACGTAATAGGGCGGTACAAAGTATGGCAGGCTATCGAACGCGATGGTGTCGTTATCGTTTTTGTAAAGCATAACGTACACTTGTTCTTCCGGCATTAGGTTTTGCGCGTTTTGTACAGTGCCATAAAGACTTAAAGAGTCGACGAAGTCGCCGGTTGAAAAAATGTAGGTAAAATTATGGAATGGATTTCCTTCGGTTAAGTCAACGATGGCATCGCCGAAATAAACCGAATATGTGGTGTTGGGTTTAAGTTGCTCTTTGAACCTCACCTGAACCGATTTTCCTCTGGTTACAAATTCGGGAAGTTCCTTCATGGGCGGCGAAATGAGTGCGGCCTGTTGGATATTATCCAGTATAACAAATTCATTTGTAGTGAGGACAAATTTCTTTCCTTCGAAACGGGCACTGCCATTTGGTGGGGTTTCTGACAGAATTTCAGGTGGAGTAATGTCCTTAGGTCCACCGCTGGGCATTACCGGATGTGCACATTGCCACGCAAAACAGGTGATGGTAAGCACAGCGGTTAAGTAAAAAATCCGTTTAATCATGTGGTTTGTCGATTACAGCTACAAAGATGCAAAATATTGACATGCGCCGACCATTGTTTTCATTGGTCGATTGCGCGAAACCGATATCCTCGCTCGGTCATTGTTCGGAGATACAGGGGCAGAGCCGCAAGCATATTTTTCGCTGATTTTTCACTGTCGTGGAAAACCGCAATCGTTCCCGGACGGCTATGTATTAAAACATTTTCGAGACATTGTTCAGGCGAAATGTGTTGACTGAAATCGTACGAAATAACCGACCACATGATCAGCCGGTATTTCTTTTTCAAGTGCCAGGCCTGTCTCGGTGTGATGNGTCCGTGTGGTGGTCTGAACAGGTTGCTTGCAATCAATTTGNCGGCTTTTTCTATGTTGGCATAGTAGGCCTTGTTGTCAGTATTCCAGCCTTTTAAGTGGTTGTAGGTNTGNTTNCCAACCNGATGTCCCCGATCGATAACCGAGGTAAAAACCAAAGGGTACTTTTGTACATTTTCGCCTACGCAGAAGAAGGTAGCGGTGGCTTTAAAGGTGTCAAGTATATCCAATACCTTTGGGGTAATTCTGGGATGCGGACCATCGTCGAAGGTGAGGTAAATGACCTTTTCGTCCGTTTTTATGTCCCAACTCAACCAGGGCATCATTAATTTCAGTAACAAAGGAGGCTTAACATACATGCAGCAAAAATACAATTGTCTGCAATAGAGCCTTGGTATTTTATTAATTTTGTTGCTCCATTTTAATTATAAAAACTTTTAAAAGATGAAACGTTTAGTGTTGGTACGCCATGGACAAAGTGCATGGAATAAGGAAAATCGCTTTACCGGATGGACGGATGTGCCCTTGTCGGATCAGGGGATGGAAGAAGCGCGGAAAGCAGGAAAAGTGTTGAAAAACGAAGGATTTGATTTTCGTCTCGCTTACACTTCCTATCTGTCGCGGGCTATCAAAACCCTGTGGCTCATGCTCGAAGAAATGGATTTGATGTGGATTGAGGTGAAAAAAACCTGGCGTTTGAACGAAAAACATTATGGAACCCTGCAAGGGCTGAATAAAGTAGAGACAGCCGAAAAATACGGGCCAGAGATGGTGCAGTTGTGGCGGCGCAGTTTCGATACTCCTCCTGATGCACTAACTGAAAACGATGAACGGAATCCCCGTTTTGAGAACAGATATGCAGCATTGTCGCCGGACGAATTGCCTATGACCGAATCGCTGAAAGAAGTGATCGACCGCCTGACACCTTACTGGGAAACAGAGCTGCTGCCTGCCCTGAAAGAGCAAAACGACCTGCTGATTGCGGCACACGGCAATAGCCTGCGCGCGCTCGTCATGAAACTCAAAAACATGAGTAAGGAGGATATCCTCGAATTCAACATCCCGACAGGTATTCCCTATGTTTTTGAATTTGATGATGACATGAATCTCGTAAAAGACTATTTTTTAGGCGATCCCGAAGAGATAAAAAAACTGATGGATCAGGTGGCTAATCAGGCCAAAGGGAAATAGTGCAAAGCTTTTTGCTTTTTAATCTTGTAATCTAAAATTTTATACTAGTTTTGAATTACATCATTACCTGATAAATATGGCGAAAAAATGGGTCATCCCCGATATTCACGGATGTGTGCGGACACTCAAGTTTCTGATCGAACAACAGATTAAACCCGAGGTGGGGGATGAGCTATTTTTTTTAGGCGATTATATCGATCGGGGACCTGACAGCAAAGGCGTTATCGATTACATCATGGGCTTGCAGGAAGCAGGACATAACCTGAAACTCCTGATGGGAAATCATGAAGACTATTGTATTCGGGCCTACGAGGAGGACCAGAAGAACAAAGGTTTTATGGGATTTAGATCGAAAACCAAGATCCAAAAAGAATGGGAGACTTACGGTGGAAAGGAAGCGCTTGAAAGTTTTAAGGTCGATTCGCCACGGGATATTCCCCAAAATTATATCGATTGGATGCGTAAGCTGCAATATTATGCCCTCACCGATGATTTCGTCATTGTCCATGCCGGGCTGAACTTTAAGGAGGACGATCCCTTTTCTGATACCCGATCTATGCTCTGGATTAGAGATTACCAGGTTGACAAAAGTAAAATTCGTGGCAGACGGGTCATACATGGGCATGTTCCTGTAAACCTGGAGTTTATCGACACTTGTGTTCGTGAAAACGGATATAAATTTATCGACCTCGACAACGGGGTGTATTTCGACAACCGTTCAGGCTACGGCAATCTGGTAGCCCTGGAGCTCACCGAAATGCGCTATGTGGTTCAGTCGCTCATGGATGAAATTACATTTAAAGCGCGGTAACCGGACTGATGAAAGAGTTTTGCAACAGAAATGTGCTTTCAAGTCTGATTTCGGTGTGGAGTGGTTTTTTCTTCTCACATTTTAAACAAACTAGTTTTCAAGACGATAATTCAATATTTTTGCTGACTTTCACTAAATAAGATATATGTTTTCTGCATCCCGTGCCCGATTCATGGCTGAGTTACTCTCAAACCCGCAACGTCAGCGACAGTTGGTGCTGGTGTTAAGTTTGGTTATCGGGCTGTTAAGCGGTTTGGCCGCCGTGTTGCTTAAAAACACGGTGTTCTACACCCACGAACTGATTACCCACGGATTTAATTTTGGCGATGCCAACTACTTGTACCTGGCCTTCCCATTTTTTGGCATATTGATCACGGTTATTTTTGCCGTGTACATCATACGCGACGACATCCGTCATGGTGTAAGCCGGATACTTTACGCAATCTCGCGTAGAAATGGCAAATTAGACAAACACAATATTTATTCTTCTATGGTGGGCAGTACCTTCACCGTGGCCTTTGGAGGTTCGGTGGGTCTGGAAGCACCTATTGTGCTCACGGGCAGCTCGTTGGGATCATATTTCGGGCAGTTGTTCCATATGAATCGAAAAACCATGATGGTCTTGGTAGGAGCAGGGGCGTCGGGAGCCATAGCCGGCATTTTTAAAGCCCCTATTGCCGCAGTGGTTTTCTCACTCGAGGTACTCATGATCGATTTAACTATGGGTGCACTTATCCCATTGCTTATCGCCTCCGCTGCCGGGGCAATGGTGGCTTTCTTTCTAATGGGTAGTGGTGTTTTGTTTTCGTTTAACCTGAGCGAGGGCTTTTCGCTACAGCATTTGCCTTTTTATGCTTTGTTGGGTTTGCTTACAGGGTTGGTTAGTTTGTATTTTACCCGCACTTCGATGTACATCGAGAGTAAAATGAAAAAAATTCAAAACCGGTTTCTAAAAGTATTTGTTGGCGGTGTGGCACTGGGGGTGATGATTTTCGCGTTGCCTTCACTTTACGGGGAAGGATACGAGTTTCTGCATTTGCTTATTAATCAACAAGTAGACGGGTTAGTTAATGTCAAAATGCTTGGTCATACCTCAAACATCTATTACCTCATTCTTTTTCTCGGACTGATACTTGTTTTCAAGGTTGTTGCGATGGCCGTCACCAATGGGAGTGGGGGTGTAGGAGGCGTGTTTGCTCCCAGCCTGTTTATGGGAGGTGTTTTTGGTGTGTTTTACGCCAAAATTATTAACCTCCTGCCTTTTGGTGGTGTACCCGAAAAAAACATGGCTCTTGTAGGCATGTCGGGAGTTATGGCCGGTGTGATGCATGCTCCGCTCACAGGTATCTTCCTTATTGCTGAATTTACAGGCGGCTACGAGTTGTTTACTCCGCTCATCGTTACAGCTACCATTTCGTTTATCACCATCAATTATTTTGAGCCACATAGTATTTATACTAAGCGGCTGGCACAACGTGGAGAATTGTTTACCCACCACAAAGACAAGTCGGTGCTGCAAATGATGCGTATTGAGAATCATTTGGAGAAAAATTTTAAAACCATAAACAGAGAAACTACCTTGGGTGATCTGGTAAAAGTTATCGCCCAATCGGAGCGAAATGTAATTCCGGTAGTGGATGAAGATCAGGTGTTTTACGGCGTTGTTTTTATCAACGACATCCGCACCATCATGTTTCAACCCGAATTGTACGACACCACCATGGTGTCCGAACTCATGTACATGCCCGACACCATCGTCGATCCCGATGAGAGCATGGAAGAGGTTGCCCGCAAGTTCCAGGAAACCAGCCACTATAACCTGCCAGTGATCAAGGACGGAAAATACCTTGGTTTTGTGTCGCGCGCCCGGATTTTTTCAGCTTACAGAAAGTTGTTGAAAGAGTTTTCGGAGGAGTAGGATTTGGGAGGGGCTTGAGAGTCCGGATCTATAACCAACTGGGTCAAAAAGTTATAAAGTCAAGCACACGACGTTTAATAGATATTTCACGCCTTATTAAAGGAATTTATTTCATTGAGTTATCAATTGAAGGGGGAGCTCACCGGCATAAGTTACTCATCCAGTGACTTACGTATTGAACTAATTGTCAGCCCTTAATTCAATCTCTTCGCTACAATAAAAAAAGCCTTGAACCATCACTGATTCAAGGCTTTTTGTTGTCGGAGTGGCCCGACTCGAACGGGCGACCACTTGCACCCCATGCAAGCATGCTAGCCAACTGCACCACACCCCGATTTTAATGAACCGGCCACAAACAACGTGGCTTTTAGTTTGAGTTTGCAAAAATAAGTATTTTTTGGTTGCTCCATCCAACAAATGTGGTAAAATTTGTTTTGCTTCATTCGTCCATCGGTAATCAGCCTATCTCCTGACTTGCCCGGCATTTTTTTCAGTCATTTTGACATGTTTTATAGCGCATAACCATCACTTGTGTTTTGGCATTATCTTTGCCAAAAAAAACTATTCGTCAGGAATATACAGACCAAAAAATAATAGGAATGGAAACAACTAAATGTTTGATTATTGGCTCCGGCCCTGCCGGGTTTACAGCCGCAATTTATGCCGCACGCGCCGACCTGCACCCCATTATGTACGAGGGCATGCAACCCGGTGGACAGTTAACAACCACCACCGAAGTGGATAATTTCCCCGGTTACCCTGATGGCATTGACGGGCCAAAGTTGATGGAAGACCTGAAAAAACAAGCCGAACGGTTTGGAACAGAGGTTCGTTGGGGAATGGCTACCGACATCGACACAAGTAGCCGTCCGTTTAAAGTATCAATCGACGATGGTACTCAGATAATGGCCGAAACGGTTATCATCGCCACAGGTGCAACAGCCAAATACCTGGGACTTGAATCGGAAGAGAAATTTAAGGGCGGTGGCGTGAGTGCATGCGCTACTTGCGACGGGTTTTTCTATAAAGGAAAAGATGTGGCTGTGGTAGGTGGTGGCGACACCGCTGCTGAAGAAGCAACTTACCTGGCCAATATCGTCAACAAAGTTTATCTGATACACCGCCGCGATGAACTCAGGGCTTCGAAAGCCATGGTTAACCGGGTGATGCGTACACCAAATATCGAAATCCTGTGGGACAGCGAGGTGAAAGAAATTGTGGGGACAGAAAGTGGATTTATGAAAGCCCTCAACGGCGCTATCGTTCTGAACAGAAAAACCGGTGTTGAACGAAAAATTGATATCGATGGGTTCTTCGTAGCCATTGGGCATACCCCCAACACCGATATTTTTAAGGGCAAACTGGATATGGACGAAACAGGTTATCTGATTACCAAACCCGACTCAACTGCCACCAACGTGCCCGGCATTTTTGCTGCCGGCGATGTGCAGGACAAACACTACCGTCAGGCCATTACCGCTGCCGGTACAGGTTGCATGGCCGCCATCGAAAGCGAACGCTTTATTGGTGACCAACAATAATGATCTGATAATAATCTGGCGGTCTTCCTCATCTGGTAAGGGAGACCGCTTTTTTTTTACCTTTGTTCGCCATTACTTGATTGATGAAACCGCGCGAAAAAAAAATAATTTTTGCCTCACGTATCGCCATTGCAGGAAACGCTGCATTGGCTGCTATGAAAATTATGGCCGGTCTTATCGCCGGTAGTATGGCTGTGGTGGCCGATGGCGTTGATTCGGCGAGCGATATCCTGACTTCTCTCATTACCTTGTACACGGCCTATATCGTAGCAAAACCTCCCGACTTAAAATATCCTTACGGCTATCAAAAAGCCGATACCCTGGCTACAAAATTGCTGGCTTTCATCATCTTTTTTGCCGGAGCTCAGCTGGCTATCACTTCCTTTGGGAAGCTACTTAACCCGATAAACCCTGTTCTACCCGAAACCTTTGCCTTGTACATCGTAGGGATTTCTATTGCTGGAAAACTGCTGCTTTCGTGGTATTTACATAAAACGGGCAAGCAAATCGAAAGCGCCATGCTTATAGCCAATGCTCGGAATATGCAAAACGATGTGGTGATTTCTGTTTCGGTACTTTTAGGGTTGGTTTTTACCTTTGTGTTTAAAATGCCAGTCATCGACATTATAACTGCTTTGTTGGTAAGCTTTTACATCATGTTTGTGGCTTTTCGTATTTTCATGGAAACCAACCGCGAACTGATGGATGGGGTGGATTCGCCCGAAGTTTACAGGCAGGTGCTTTCGGCCGCCAAAAGTGTTCAGGGAGTTACCAACCCGCATCGGATCAGGGTTCGAAAAATGGCGAATTTGTACATGATTGTTCTTGATATTGAGATGGATGGATCATTAACCCTCAACGAAGCTCATCAGGTGGGAGAACTTGTTGAAGCCGAAATAAAACGAACGGTTGCCAATGTGTACGATGTGTTATTGCATATCGAACCCATCGGCAACACCGAACCTCATGAAGTGTTTGGTGTCTCGGAGGCTGAACTTCCACGCGAAAAACAAAAATAATTTGTCTCAATTGAAAAAATAATTTTCAGCCTCATTTTTGCTTTTCTATCTTTGCAGCTGATTTTGGGTATTTACAAACTTTCTGCATCATGGTATATTTCTTTAGTGGCGACAACAGGGTATTCTTTTTGGTTCACTTGCAAGCACAACTTACTGATATTGAGCGTAAAAAATTAAAGTGGCTTTTCGCGGGAGCGAAACATATCAAGCAGGAATCGCTCGAAGGTAACTACATTGGTCCGCGTAAGGAAATGGTTACTCCCTGGAGCACCAACGCAGTTGAAATATGCCAGAACATGGGGCTTGGCAGTATCCTCAGGATTGAACTGTTTAACCGCTCTTTCGAGGAAAACCCTACCTTCGATCCCATGTTGCAGCAAAAATATGAGGGCATCGATCAGCAAATCTTTGATGTCGACGATCAGCCCGAACCTGTAAGATATATCGACAACATCGCCCTTTACAATCAACAGGAAGGTCTGGCTTTAAGTGCGGATGAAGTGGTTTACCTGGAAGAAGTGGCTACTAAGATTGGGCGTCAACTTACAGATTCAGAGGTGTATGGATTTGCTCAAATCAACTCTGAACATTGCCGGCATAAAATCTTCAACGGAACATTTATTATCAACGGGGTCGAGATGAAGGACAGCCTGTTCGCCCTGATAAAAAGAACTTCCTCGGCTAACCCCAATGGTTTGGTTTCTGCTTACAAAGACAATGTAGCCTTCGTCCTGGGACCAACCATTGAACAGTTTGCCCCCGCTACGCAGTCCACTTCTGATTATTTTCAACTAAACGATATAGAAACCGTGCTTTCGCTAAAAGCGGAAACCCATAATTTCCCCACTACCGTGGAGCCTTTCAACGGGGCTGCCACAGGTACAGGAGGGGAAATCCGTGACCGCATGGCCGGAGGGAAAGGGAGCATGCCGCTCGCCGGTACTGCTGTCTACATGACTTCATACACGCGTAACAACCCCTTGCGTGACTGGGAATTTGCCGTCGCTCCACGGAAGTGGCTGTACCAATCGCCTGAACAAATCCTGATTAAAGCCAGCAACGGTGCTTCTGACTTTGGAAATAAATTCGGACAACCCCTCATAAATGGCAGCTTGCTCACTTTTGAACACCGTGAGAACGATAAATCCTTTGGCTATGATAAGGTCATTATGCAGGCCGGCGGAATAGGTTACGGAAAAAAGGAGGATGCCCTTAAAGGTGCTCCCGAAACCGGAGATATTATTGTCGTGCTGGGCGGCGACAACTACAGGATTGGTATGGGGGGTGGCGCTGTTTCGAGTGTGGCTACAGGCGAATATGGAAATCAGATTGAATTGAACGCCGTGCAGCGGGCAAACCCTGAGATGCAAAAACGTACCATGAATGCCATCAGGGCAATGGCCGAATCTACCAATAATCCCATTGTTTCAATACATGATCACGGTGCAGGTGGTCACTTAAACAGTTTGTCAGAGCTGGTCGAAAATTCAGGTGCTGACATCGAAATAAACAATCTCCCGGTAGGCGACACCACGCTTTCGTTTAAAGAAATTTTAGGAAATGAGTCTCAGGAGAGGATGGGGTTGGTGATAAAAGCCAAAGATTATCCTGCTCTTGAAGCCGTGGCTTTGCGCGAACGAGCACCTATTTACCAGGTCGGGACAGTACGCAACGACCAATCCTTCGTGGTAAAGGCATCGGAGGAAGCATGTCCGGTCGATTTAAAACTTGAGTTCCTCTTCGGTAAACCACCGAAAACCATCCTTGAAGATACTGCGATTCCTCCTGATTTTGAAGACATTCCTTATCTGTCGAAAGACATTGAAAAATATATTACCCAGGTATTGCGTCTGGAGGCTGTAGCGTGTAAAGACTGGCTGACCAACAAAGTCGATCGGTCGGTGACAGGAAAAGTGGCCATGCAACAAACAGCCGGAGCTGTTCAATTGCCGCTGAATAACCTGGGCATTATGGCGCTTGACTACAAAGGCAAATCAGGTATGGCCACCGCTCTGGGACATGCGCCGGTGAGTGGGTTGATTAGCCCGGCAGCCGGATCGCGGTTGGCTGTGGCCGAAGCCCTCACCAACCTCGTGTGGGCTCCTCTTGCCGGAGGCATCAAAGGGGTAAGCTTGAGCGCCAACTGGATGTGGCCTGCAAAAAATAAAGGCGAGAATGCCCGTTTGTACGAAGCCGTGGAAGCCCTGAGTGCGTTTGCCGTAAAACTGGGCATAAACGTCCCTACCGGTAAAGATTCCCTGTCGATGACCCAGAAGTACCCCGACGGACAGGTGGTGTTTGCGCCGGGAACGGTTATTGTTACTGCCGCCGGCCCGGTTACAGATTTAGCCAAAGCGGTTACGCCCGTCGTGTCGACGAAAGCAGGACTCACCTTGATCTACATCGATTTCTCAGGCACGCCGAAAGAAATAGGAGGAAGCAGCTTTGCCCAAACCCAAAACAAAATCGGAACTAAAGTACCCGATGTGGCCCATGCAGACGAATTTGTAAAGGCCTTTAACGCCACACAGGAATTAATCGAGGCGGGGTTGATTGTAGCGGGTCACGACATCAGCGCCGGTGGACTTATCACCACTTTGCTTGAGATGAATTTCGCCAATACCGATCACGGCATGGAGGTCAACCTGGATGTGTTTGATGAAAAGGATGTTGTAAAACTGCTGTTTAGCGAAAACCCGGGAATCATCATTCAGGTAGAAGAGTCCGAACGTGTGGGTAAAATACTCGAATTACGTCATGTTCCGTTCGTGGAAATAGGTCAGGTGGTAAATGAAAGAACCCTGACGCTCCACCAGAAGCAAATTGACCCGATACGTCTCGACATCGACAGGTTGCGCGATATCTGGTTCGAGACATCGTATCTGCTCGACAAAAAGCAAAGCGGAGAAGGACATGCCCATTGTCGTTTTCATAATTACAAGCGTCAGGATCTGTATTTTAATTTCAACAAGCACTTTTCCGGTAAGGTTTCCGATCTGGGTATTAATCCGGCACGCAGAAAACCCTCTGGTATCAAGGCTGCTATCATTCGTGAAAAAGGTGTGAATGGCGACCGCGAGATGGCCTATGCCATGTATCTGGCCGGATTCGATGTGAAAGATGTTCACATGACCGATTTAATTTCCGGACGCGAAGATTTGCGGGATATCCATTTCATTGTGTTTGTTGGCGGATTCTCCAATTCCGATGTGTTGGGCTCGGCCAAAGGCTGGGCAGGAGCCTTTTTATACAATGAGAAAGCAGCCAAAGCACTCGAAGCATTCTATGAGCGAAAAGACACACTTAGTCTGGGGGTCTGCAACGGATGCCAGCTCATGGTGGAACTAAACTTGATTTACCCCGAACACCCTGAGCGCATAAAAATGTTGCACAACGACAGCGGGAAATTTGAGTCGGGTTTTATTAACCTGAGTATTCCCGAGAACAACTCGGTGATGTTAAGCACGTTGGCAGGCAGCCGACTGGGAGCATGGGTGGCACACGGAGAAGGGAAATTCAGCTTTCCTTATTTCAGCGACAAATACCAGCTGGTGATGAAATACAGCTACGACCTGTATCCCGGCAACCCGAACGGATCAGACTGGGCGGCAGCAGCCATTTGCAGCAACAACGGAAGACATCTGGCCATGATGCCGCACCTGGAGCGCGCTTTTCTGCCCTGGCAATGGCCTCACTATGCAGAGGGACGCCGGCAGGATGAAGTAAGCCCCTGGATGGAAGCCTTTGTAAATGCCCGAAAGTGGGTGGAGAATCACAAGAAATAATTGGGCAATGGCGGATTGTATAGTTTAGACCGGACCAAGGAGAAAGCAATGATCGCTATTTAAATACTTTTTCCTGCCAGGCTCCTTTTGGATTTTTTCTGTACACGATTATCTCAGTTGTGCCAGATTTTTTTACGATTGAGTCAGAAATATGAATATAATTTTGAATCTTTTGTTCATCGAGACCCAGGTTCATTGTCAGACTACCTATGGTAAGTTTTGAAAAACCACGTGGACCCTGGTGTATTTCTTTAATGATGCCTTGATATTCCGCATCGACAAAAGCGGTATGAGCTTTTTTATTTTGATAATATCCGCGAATAAAAAAGGCAAAAAAACCAATTGCTATTATTAAAAAGTATATCAGTTTGATAATTTTAGAATTCATAACAGCTCTATAATATTATGGATAAATTATTCTGGTTGTGCCCTTGCAATATGATGTCCCCCCACTCAGCGTAGTTTCATGCTTTAGGCAGACAAGTGCAACTTCGCTGTTGTATCTATTCCCTAATTCGTTTTGTATTTCCTGCATTTTATACTAAAGTATTTTCAAAAAACCGGACACTGGCAAAGATATGAAACATAA
>JGI10211J34971_10000782_pt1 | contig 26501 bp, 29 predicted proteins | sample Etolagsediment_FD_34971 | JGI IMG/M metagenome (IMG submission 34971)
CTGTCAATACTCATATCCACCGCCTGTATCAGCCCGCCGTAGCTGGCGCCCCGATGTGAGTAGAGGGTCCTCCCCCCTTCCCAGTCCACGTCAACAGCCGGGAAGAGGAACTGAAGTTTATCCTTTTCACTGAAGAGCAGGGAATGATCCGTGAAACGCCCCTCCGGGTGGTAGGATAAAAAACGCCTCTCAGCAAAGATATGACGATTATTTGCAGAGCTCAGAAACTGATCCCACTCCGCTGCCAGGCTGTCCTCATAACGCTGTATCCTCATGAACCGCCGTTCCCCCGACCGCGGGCAAAATCGAACATGGACAGGTATTCAGAAGCGCTTTTACTCCAGCTGAACTCCCTCGCCATGCCGTTCAGCTGAACCCGTTCCCAGACAGGGTAGTTAAAATGGTTCACAGCATCGTCCAGGGCATCCACCAGATCCTTCACCCGGTAGTTGCGGAAGAGAAATCCGCTGCGGTCCACCCCGCTGTCTGTGATCGTATCCACCAGACCGCCGGTGGCGAAGGCCAGAGGAGGGGTCCCGTATTTCATAGCATACATCTGACTCAGACCGCAGGGTTCAAAATGGCTCGGCATCAGAAAAAGGTCCACTCCGGACTGTATTCTGTGGCTGAGTTCCTCATTGAAGGCCTTTTCATAATGGATTCTATCAGGATAATACACCTGCTGCAGCTCCCAGGCCTTTTCCAGCTCTTCATCTCCGCTGGCAAGGATGATCAGAACAACCTTTCGGCGCATGATCTCCGGCAGTGCATCCAGCAGCAGCTGAAAGCCCTTCTGCTTGGTCATCCGGGCGACTATTCCGAGGACCATCGTATTCTTTCCCGCCTTCATTCCGCACTTTTCCAGAAGGTTCTCCCTGCATTCAGCTTTTCGGTCCAGCGTCTCCGGGCCGTAATTACAGTGCAGATGAGGATCCTTTTCCGGATTCCAGTAATTATAATCTGCGCCGTTGAGAATACCTCTGAACTTCCCCTGATGCGATCGTATCAGATCCCAGAGACCGTAGCTGTAGCCTGGATTGTCCAGAATCTCCGCAGCATAATTGGGACTTACGGTATTGACGGCATTCGCATAGATCAAACCGCTTTTCACAAAGTTGGTCTTTCCGAAATACTCAAAGTCACTCATCGGATAAAAGGCCTGTTCAGGCATATTCAGCTTCTGATAGATCTCATAGGGATACACACCCTGGAAAAGCAGGTTGTGCAGCGTCAGCACAGTCCGGGTGCCGCGAAAAAAATCGGCGTGGTGAAAGCGGATGAGGGCCGGCAGAAAGGCGGTGTGCATATCGTGTACGTGAAGAATATCGGCTTTGAAGCCGAGAGTGACCAGACTGTTCAGCACCGCCAGCTGAAAAAAGGCCCACAGGCTGCCTTCATCCTCGAAAGGCCTGTTGTTCCGGTGGCTGTAGACGGCCTCCCGTTCAAAAAAGCGGGCATTTTCTATAAACAGATAGCGTACACCGGAATTCGGCTCCCGGCGGTATTCAAGTATCCGGTAGGACAGGGTCTCCGAACCCATAGACAGCAACTGTTCCCCTATCCCGTGTATTTCCCTGAGAGGATAGATCTTCCTGTCAATCTGCCCGTAAGCAGGGAGGATCACAATGACTTCATGACCCGCTGCAGCAAATTCACCGGGAAGCGCACCCATGACGTCTCCCAGTCCTCCCACCTTCACGAAGGGCACAGCCTCCGCTGCGCAGAGAGCGATCTTCATATTATCCGCCGTTCTTTTAAATAATGTCTTCTATCCGAAATATCAGACTCAGTTCTGCGTTTTTCCCGGGATTGAGCTGCAGGTCCCAGAGCGGCAGGACACAGGTACTCTGGTAAATCTTCTCAAAGCCCTGCTGGGTTTTTATGATCGTCTCAACCGGGTACATAAAGAGTTTGGTCGGCCGACTGAATTCCAGGGTCACCTTCACCTTTTCCCGGTGATTCTCAAAACCGAAAAGCGTAATGTCCTCCAGCTCCAGAAAATCCCTGTATCCCTCGCCGTTCAGAGGCCGGGAGGCTAAGAGCTTTTTCTCATTGTCCTCTCCGCTGTGCAGGCTGAAATTGAATTCCGGTCCGAAGGAAAAGCGGTTATCCCCGATGCCGATATTGGCAATATGATAATCCACGTTAAAACCGGCTTCCTCGAAATGTATATTCTTCCGGACCCTGGCACGCTGCCAGTTGATCCAGCCTTTCCGTTCAAACTGTATACTTCTGTCACGGCTGCTGTTGCACACATCCACTGTCTCGTTGATAAAATCGCTGGCTTCCTCGTAGGCATTGGAATGAAGACCGCCGACAGTGATCGTCTTGTCAAAGAAACGTTCAAACAGCCCGTAGCGCGGCCTTTCGTCAAAAATGAATCCGTCCCGTCCGGTGTAGCTGTCGATCTGAGCGCTCAGCTGATCTGAAGTACTGTTCTCGCTGTAGATCAGCTGCTGATGATAGGCTTCAGGATAGCGCCGAATACTGTCGAAGAGATTGTAATCAGAGGGTTTATAATCAAACTCAACCAGTGCGCCGCTGTATTTTTTTGAAAAGATCGCAGAGTATTTCCGGGTGCTCAGCTGTATTTCCGCATGACCGTCCCGGTCGAAATCGGCCTCATTATGCACCATATTGCTGTCGCTGAGGTTATAGAGCTTTTCCTCAATGCATTTTTCCGCCCGGATCAGACTTTTCCAGGTGGCGCTGCGCAGATGCGGCAGATAGATCCCGCCATAGTGACCGTGCCAGAAAACGTCATTGCAGCTGGCAAGCCAGAGCGCATCGCGTATGGCTCGGAGTTTATTCTTATTGTTGACCTGGCTTTCTAAAAGCCTGAATTTGCGGCTGACATGCTGAATTCTCTTCTGCATCCAGTTGCTTTCATGGTACTTGGTCATGAAATTCCGCCAGATACCGCCCCGGATAAAGGGTCTCAGTTCCTGAAAATCAGGATGCGAAGACAACTCCTTCAGCAGATCATTGAAACGGTTCTGGGCCTGATTCTGCAGACTCCAGGCCTGCATATCGTTATAGGAGCCGGTGGCAAAATATGCAATGCCCTGCGGGGGTACATTTTCCCAGTAACGCCGGAGGGTGGTCGTCTGAATCCTGTCCGACCGGTTTTCGATCAGGGTGAACAGCTCATCAAGCCAGGGGTGCACACTTTTTTCCGCTGCATCTTCGGCGAGGGCAAAGCGTTCACCGTCATCAGCGATGACCAGCACATGCTGATCATTGTCACTGCACTGCTCATCTAAATAATCCAGCAGCTCGGAAGGCCTGTGCTGCAGCATCAGGTCGGCGGCCTTCCTGGAAATCGGAAAGACCCCGAGGGTGTGCCCTTCACTTTCTGTATTGAAATAGCCGCGAACAGGGTTTTCATTCACGCCGTTGGTTATGAAATTCTCTTCATTGAGGAGTGTGTAGCGCATATTGGCCTGCTCAATGCTGCGGGGCAGATCGGGTTCCCAAACCTTCTCAGCAAGCCACAGTCCCTTGGCATCGTAGCCGTAATGATGTCTCAGATGTGTGTTCATCTTGAGAATCTGACCGATACGGTCCTGCTCCGGGATACCCGCCAGAACCGGCTCGAAAAAAGCACCGGAAAGCAGTTCCACCTTTCCCTGCCGGACAATATCCCTGAGTTCATCCGAGAACTCGGGCCGCATCTCCTCCAGCCAGTTGAGCAAGGTCCCGCTGTAATGCAGGCTCACTTCGATGGAAGGATGTTTCTTAAGCAGCCTCAGCATCGGAAGATAGGCCCGCGTCGCGCTGTCATCGATCACATGATCAAAGTTTCCCGAAGGCTGATGATGGTGAAAGACAAAAACGACACGGATGGATCTGATCATAAAGGGCCCTTCAATTTCCACAGGAAAAATACGAAATTATTCCTAAATGTAAAGATATAATTTGGCCACGGGACTGAGAGTTGCTTGGACTTTTGAGCCTGTCCGGCCTCTTTTCAAAAAGCCCCGTTTTAGGCTTATAGTTTTTGCCAAAGCACAGGTTTTTTCGTAAATTAGCACCCATGTTCAAAGTATGTGACCACCCTCAGAGACATCCATGATCCCAAAGGCAGGCAGATGCCTGTTCAGGCGGGACTGAAAAACAGTAGAGAATGCGTTCAGAATACACAAATCCACAATACAATCCGGAAAAAGAAGAGGCGGTTGAGAATTCTCTGCGTCCTCTGAGGCTGGAGGACTTCATCGGGCAGAAAAAGCTGACCAAGAGCCTTCGGATCTCCATCGAGGCTGCCCGTCAGCGTAAGCAGCCTCTGGACCATGTTCTGCTTTTCGGTCCTCCCGGACTGGGCAAGACCACGCTGGCCAATATCATTGCCAATGAGCTTGGCAGCAGCATCCGTATCACCAGCGGGCCGGTTCTGGACAGAGCAGGCGATGTGGCAGGGCTGCTGACAAACCTTGCATTCAAGGACGTTCTGTTCATTGACGAGATCCACAGGACGAACAAGGTAGTGGAGGAATATCTGTATTCGGCCATGGAGGACTACAGGATCGACATCATGATCGACAAGGGTCCGAATGCCCGCAGTATTCAGCTGAACCTCGAGGGCTTCACACTGGTGGGGGCCACGACCCGTGCCGGGCTGCTGACCAGCCCGATCAGGGACCGCTTCGGCGTCATTCTCAGACTTGAGTATTACACAGCTGAGGAACTGTTCACCATCGTGGTCCGCAGTGCCCGGCTTCTGAACATTGAAGTCACAGAGGACGGCGCCATGGAGATCGCAAGGCGGAGCCGCGGCACGCCCCGTATCGCCAACCGTCTGCTGAAACGCTGCCGTGATTACGCGGAAGTGAAGGCGGATTCGGTCATCACGCTGACTGTGGCCAAAGAGGCCCTGCTGATTCTGGACATTGATACTGTCGGTCTGGATGCCATGGATAAAAAGATACTTTACACCCTGATTCAGAATTTCAACGGCGGACCCGTAGGGCTCCAGAATCTGGCTGTGGCCATCGGTGAGGACAGTGAGACCATCGAGGAGGTCTATGAACCCTTTCTCATTCAGGAGGGATTCATTAAGAGGACACCCAGGGGCCGCCAGGCAATGCCCAGAGCCTATACACATCTGAAAATTGACAACATAAACTCACACTCACAGGAGAATCTCTTCCATGACGAAGTTTGAGATCTTCAATACAAAACCAAAAACCTACCGACTCAGCGACTTCAATTTCGATCTGCCTGAAGAGCTGGTGGCATCTTATCCAACTGAAAAACGAGGCGACAGCAGGATGATGGTCCTGGACCGCAAGAGTAAAAAGATCGAAAGCAGGTCCTTCGGTGACATTGCCTCCTATTTCAGAAAGGGAGACTGTCTCGTGATCAATAACACGAAGGTTTTCCCTGCGCGGCTCTTTGCGAAGAAGGATAAGACCGACGCGGATGTGGAGGTCTTCCTGCTTCGGGAGCTGGAGGACAATATCTGGGAGGTGCTGGTCAAGCCTGCCCGAAAGGTCAGGATCGGCAACAAGCTCTATCTCGGAGAGGATATTCTCTGTGATGTGATCGACAACACGGTCAGCGGAGGTCGGGTGATTCGTCACAACTGCAGTAAAAAGGAATTCATGGACTATGTGATGGAGAACGGGAAAAGTCCTCTCCCTCCCTATATACGCCGTGACAGTGAGGAGATCGACCGGGTCCGATATCAGACAGTCTTTGCCACAGAGCTAGGAGCTGTTGCCGCGCCCACTGCCGGTCTGCATTTCACTGATGAGATCCTGGAGCAGATCCGCGCCGCCGGGGTGAAGATCGTCAATGTCACACTGCACATTGGTCTCGGAACATTCCGGGCTGTACTGGTGGAGGATCTGAGCAGACACACTATGGATTCCGAGTATTACACCATTTCCGAGGACAGTGCAAAGATCATTAACAGCACAAAAAAATCAGGGGGCCGGGTCATCGCGGTGGGCACCTCCGCCATTCGGGCTGTTGAAAGCAGCATTGTCAGCGGACATGAGGTTGTGGCACAGCACAGCTGGACCGATAAGTTTATTTTTCCTCCGTATCAGTTCAAGGTTGTGGACACCATGGTCACCAATTTTCACCAGCCGAAAAGCACGCCCATCATGCTGGTCTCTGCCTTTGCCGATAAAGAATTCATTATGAAAGCCTACGAACAGGCAATTGCCGAAAAATACCGTTTTTACAGTTACGGCGATGCCATGCTCATTCTTTAAATGCGTTCAGTCCTAGTCATTCTGGCCGCCGGGGGAAGCGGCCGACGCATGGGCGGAGAGATCCCCAAACAGCTTCTGAAATTAGGCGGCAGGACTCTTCTCCAACGTTCACTGGAAAAATTCGCATCCCATCCCGCGGTGGCTGAGATCGTTATTCCGTCACCTCTTGACTGGATTCCCGATATTCAGCGAATCACTGAATCCTTTCGTGCTGAACATCCATTGATCAGCGTAACGGAAGGCGGAGAAAGCCGTCAGGAATCCGTTTTGAACGCTTTACGAAGTTCCAGAGTGCACACAGCCTTTGTCTGTATCCACGATGCTGTACGGCCGATGTTCAGTCCGGACATTTTGGACAGGGCATTGGAAAAACTTTCTGACTGCGGAGGTGTCATACCGGGGGTGCCGGCCCTGCACACGATGAAGGAGGTTCGGGACGGATATATTCACAGAACAGTGGACCGGGGCACACTCTATCAGATCCACACACCTCAGGTCTTTCGCCGGGACATCTATGAGAAGGCCTGGGCAAGGGCTGTCTCAGACTGTCTTCAGGTCACAGATGATGCCTCCCTGCTGGAGTATGCCGGTGAAAAGGTTGCTCTGATCCCGGACTCTTATGACAATATCAAGGTCACTGTACCCGGGGACCTGGAACTGCTTGAGCGAATTCTGGAAAGGAAGGGAGTTGAGAATGCCTAAAATACGCATCGGTCACGGTTATGACGTCCATCGGTTTGTTGAGGACCGCCCCCTGATCATCGGCGGGATTGAGATCCCTTTTGAAAAGGGGCTTCTGGGTCACAGTGATGCGGACGTACTTCTGCATGCCCTCAGCGATGCCCTGCTGGGAGCTGCGGCACTGGGTGATATCGGATCGCATTTCCCGGATACGGATCCTGCATTTAAGAATGCGGATTCCCTGGAACTTCTGACAACATGCGGAACTCTGCTGGCAGAAAGGGGTTTCAGGATCCTGAATGCCGATCTGACCCTGCTCCTGCAGAGACCGAAGGTTGCGCCCTATATTGACAGAATGCGGACCAATATTGCTCAGGCTCTGGATCTGGAGAAGGAGCAGATCTCTGTCAAGGCCACCACTGAAGAATTCATGGGCTTCACCGGCAGCGGCGAGGGTGCAGCGGCCCATGCCGTCGTTCTGATCGAGAGAGACTGACCGACAATGGCCGATATTTTTAAGTATCTGTTTGAACTCGGAGTGTCCATCCACCCGGCGTATTACCTGGCTATCGTCATTTTTCTGCAGGTGCTGGAAAACCTCTTCCCGCCGGTTCCGGGAGATACCTTTCTGATCTATGTCACGTGGATCTTTTTTCTGCAGGGTCATTCTGTACTGCCCCTGTATGTGCTGACAACCCTTGGCAGTATCGGCGGTTTCATGCTGATCTGGTGGATCGGCAAGCATTGGGGCCGGCATTTTTTCTGGGAGCGGAACTTCACCTGGATGCCCGTCATTTTTCTGGAAAAGATGGAAAAGAAGTTTCAGAGCTACGGTCTGTGGGTTATCTTTTTCAACCGGTTCATGCCGGGCATGCGGGCAGTGATCGGATTGATCAGCGGAATCAGCAGCATCCCATGGAAATGGACCCTGATCCTGGTCACCTTCAGTACCCTCGCCTGGAACGGTCTGCTGGTCTCCCTTGGCTATTTTCTCGGGGAGAACTGGGAGAAGATCGAAGAGATCCTCGCCACCTACAACAGAACAGCGCTCAGTATCATGGCCCTGTTTGTCATCTTCTGGCTCATACGGCGACTGAGTACTCTGAAAACGATAAAGAAAGGAAGCTGAATGTCTGTCACCGTCCGTTTCGCTCCCAGTCCTACAGGTTATCTCCATGTCGGAGGACTGCGAACCGCTCTATATAATTACCTTTTTGCACGCCGGAATCAGGGGACATTTATCCTGAGAATAGAGGATACCGATCGCAGCCGATATGTGGAGGGGGCTGCGGAAGCGCTGATCAGCACTCTGCGGTCCATGGGTCTGGACTATGATGAAGGACCCGGCAGCGATGATGGCCGGGGTCCCTATTTCCAAAGCGAACGCCTGCCCCTTTACAGAGAGCAGATACAGGTCCTCATGGGCCGGGGAGAGGCCTATCCCTGCTTCTGCAGTCCGCAGAGACTGGAGACACTGAGAGAAACTCAGCTGGCCGAGGGAAAGGCACCCGGTTACGACGGCCACTGCAGGCAGATACCCCGGGAGGAGGCGAAACAGCGTATGGCGTCTGAAAACCATGTCGTCCGTCTGAAACTTCCCCGGGAGGGTGAATGCCGATTCCACGATGAGATCCGCGGAGATGTGTCCATTGCCTGGGACAGTATAGATGATCAGGTGCTGATAAAAAGTGACGGCTACCCCACCTATCATTTTGCCAATGTTGTGGATGACCATTTCATGGAAGTCACGCATGTGATCCGGGGCGAAGAGTGGCTGCCCTCGCTGCCGAAGCATCTGCGTCTGTATGAGGTCTTCGGCTGGAAAGCGCCTGTCTTCGCACATCTGCCGCTGCTGCTCAACGCCGACCGCAGCAAACTCTCGAAAAGACAGGGTGATGTGGCCGTTGAGGACTACTTGGAAAAGGGTTATCTTCCGCAGGCACTCAATAATTTTCTGGCCCTGCTTGGCTGGAACCCCGGAGATGAGCGTGAATTCTTCAACCTGGACGAACTCATAGAAGCCTTTGACCTCAAACGTGTAAACAAAAGCGGAGCCGTCTTTGACAGGACCAAACTGGACTGGATGAACAGCCGCTACATACAGAATATGGATGAAGACAGTTATCTGAAGACAGCTCGCAGATTTGTCTCTGACATCGCCCTGAAGGAAGACAAGGCGCATCTCGCCCTGCTGGCGCTGAAGAACGGGCTTCAGACCTTCAGTGATCTGCCGGAACAGCTCAGAGTGTTTCTGCAGCCGGCGGCGGAGATCACAGAGACGGAAGCACTGGAGATCCTGAATGACCCCAGAATGAAACTTCTCTTTCCGGCCTATATTGGGGAGGCGGAGCAGCAGACACAGTGGGATGCTGAGGTATTCAAGGCAGTGATGAAGAGCCTTCAGAAACGATTTAAAAATGAGGGGATCAAAGGAAAATTCCTGTGGATGCCGCTGAGACTGGCTCTGACCGGACAGATGCACGGACCCGAACTTCCGCTGCTGGCTGAATACCTGGGTCCCGAAGAAAATATTCTCAGGGTCAGAACCGCGATGGAGAAACTGCAGATTGAACCCTGATTTCGTGGACGGCAGTGTTGAGCTGATCCGATCCTTTGCCAAGCTGAATATCGGTCTGCACTTTACGGGACGCAGGGTATCTGACGGCTACCATCTGCTGGAAAGCCTTTTTCTCGAGATCGATGTCCATGATACTCTGAAAGTGAAGCTGAAGCGCAGCGGTGAATTCAATCTGAGCTGCAGTGACCCCTCTGTCCCGACGGACGCATCCAATACCGTTCTCAGAGCCCTCGAACGCTTAGGCCCATCCCTGCCGCAGGAACTCGGCGCTGACATTCATTTAGTAAAGCGGATTCCGCATGGAGCAGGGCTTGGCGGAGGCTCCTCCAATGCCGCAGCTGTACTCAGATTGTTTTCGGCCTACAGCTCCCTGAGCGAAAAGCAGCTGCTGAATATCGCGGCCTCCGTCGGTGCAGACGTCCCCTTCTTTATGAAAGGGGGCCTTCAGTACGTGACCGGCATCGGAGATATCCTGCGGCCCCTTGACTATCATTTTTCACACAGCTTTCTGCTTGTCTTTCCAGAATTTACAGTGAATACAGCCGAGGCCTACAGATCTCTGAATTTACCCTTGCATGAAAAACTATTTCCAGCTAAATTTGCAGGCTGTTTAACCCGGCCTTTATGCTGGGAGCTATTTGAAAACGAATTTGAGGATGTTATCAACCCTGCACATCCACAGGTTAAGGAGATTCGGACTGCGCTGGACAGCGCAGGTGCCGTATACTCTTCCCTGTCGGGTTCCGGCTCGACTGTGTATGGAGCGTTTGAAAATGAAGCCGCAGCAGCAGCTGCCGCTGACAGACTGAAGGGTCGCTGGCCCACAATTGTCAGCAGAGCTGCTCAGCGATAAAATTTCACTCGGGGGTCGTCTAAAGGCAGGACTACGGGTTTTGGTCCCGTCAATCGGGGTTCGAATCCCTGCCCCTGAGCAATCTCTCTTCCATAGTACATAGATCGAAAGCAATACATTAAATCGGGGGTCCCATGTCCGGTGAGCTGAAAGTATTTTCAGGCCGTAGTAATCCGCTTCTGGCGGATAAAATATGTTCCCATCTCGGGATCGAAAGAGGTGAACTGACCATCAAGCAGTTCAGTGACGGTGAACTGTGGTGTAAATTCGAGGAAAATATCCGGGGAAAGGATATCTTTCTGGTTCAGAGTACCAACGCACCGCATGAGAACATCATTGAACTTCTTCTGATCCTGGATGCGGCCCGCCGGGCCAGTGCAGGCCGTATCACCGCGGTCATGCCCTACTACGGCTATGCCAGGCAGGACAGGAAGGATCAGCCGAGGGTGCCGATCAGTGCCAGACTTTTCATGGATCTGATCGTCAATGCCGGAGCCCAGAGAATCATAGCCATGGACCTGCACAGCACGCAGATACAGGGTTATGTATCCGTCCCTTTTGATCATCTGTACAGTAAACCCGCCGTATTGAAATACCTGAAGAATTCCACCACTATGGTGGATAAGGACACAGTGATTGTAGCACCTGATGTCGGTTCTGTCCCTCTGGCCCGCAGCTATGCCTACAGTCTGGATCTGGAGCTGGCAATCATCGACAAGCGCCGGACTGCCCACAACCGCAGTGAGGTCATGAACATTATCGGAAACATTGCCGGTAAGAAAGTTCTGATCGTAGATGATATGGCCGACACGGCAGGAACCCTGGTTTCGGCAGCGGCAAAGCTGGCGGAGCTCGGAGCCACAGAGGTCAATGCTGCCTTTACCCATGCAGTGCTGTCCGGTCCGGCCATCGGCAGGATTGAGAACAGTGTACTGAAACATATACTTGTGACAGACACCATACACCGGCCGGAACATGCTGACTGCAGTAAAATCAAGACGGTTTCCATCAGTGAGACCTTCGCCCAGGCGATCGATAGAATACACAACGACGAGAGTGTCAGTATTCTATTTAATAAAAAAGATTGAAAAAAACAGAAGTTTTAAAACAAACAGGAGAAAAGAAATCTATGTCTAACGATTCATTGAACGCAGCTGTGCGGGAGGAGATCGGAAAGGAGCGAGTGAAAAAGCTCCGGAATAAGGGTCTGATCCCCGCGATTTTCTACCACCACGGAGAGGAACCAGTGAACCTGACAGTACAGGTGCTGGAATTCAACCGTATTCTGCGCAGCGGCAACAAGATCATCGATCTACAGATCGACAAGAAAAAGAAAAAAGTCCTGATCAGGGACATTCAGTTTCACCCCGTGACCGATGCCGTGATGCATGTGGATTTTCAGGGTGTTCAGCTCAGCGAAATGATCCATGTGAGTGTTCCCATGAAGTTCATCGGCACACCTGTGGGTGTCCGTGAAGGCGGTCTGCTCGAAACTCTGATGCACGAAGTTGAGATCAAATGCATGGTCTCCAATGTGCCTCACGAGATCGAAGTGGACGTGGCCGGTCTCGATAAGGGTAAAGGTCTCTACATCAGCGATCTGAAAATGGAAGGTATCGAATTTCTGGCAGCAGATGATGCCATGGTGGTCATGGTCTCCGCTGTAGCCGGTTCTGCAGACACCGATGCTGAAGCTGAAGCTGAGGAAGGCGATGAGGACGCGGCTGAAGAAAGTGCTGAAGGGTCAGAAGAGTAAGTGATGAAAGCTGTTGTCGGACTGGGAAATCCCGGGTCACGCTATGAGAAGACCCGGCATAATCTGGGATTTATGGTTGTGGACCGCCTGGCGGCACGCCATCAACTCAGTTTCCGATCCGGCAAAGGCAATTATCTTCAGGCTGTTTCGGACGATCGTCGTTTCGGACTGTTTAAACCTCTGAGCTACATGAATCTGAGCGGAGAACCTGTGGTGGCTATTCTCAACTGGTATAAGATCGCCAGTGAGGAGCTTTTGGTCGTCAATGACGACCTGGACCTGCCTTTTGGTCAGCTGCGACTGCGCGGCGGCGGAAGTTCAGGGGGTCACAGGGGACTGGACAGTATCATCAGGCTGACCGGGACTGACCGTTTTGACCGGTTCAGGATAGGGATTCACAACGAGCAGCGACGGCATCAGGCCACTGAGTCATTCGTGCTCTCCAACTTCTCTTCTGAGGAGCAGAAGGCGCTGGATGACTTGGTTGACCGCTGTGCAGACGGAGTGGAGCTGTACCTGAAAGAAGGTTTGAAAGCAGCGATGAACACGATGAACCGCAAAATCAAAACAGAAACTGAAATTTCTCAATTGGAGACTGAATAATGCATTCTTCTATGTATCTATTTCCGCTGGCGGGTGTGATTGCGCTGCTCTTCGCTGCGTATAAAACACGCTATGTCAATTCGCTGGAAGTTGGAAACGAGACGATGGCCACCATTGCGAAGAATATTCGGGATGGGGCAATGGCCTTTCTTACACGTGAATACAAGGTGCTGTCATGGTTCGTCCTGGTCGTGGCAATTCTGCTGTTTGCAGGAAATACCGGTCACGGGCGATTCACGGCCCTGTCCTTCGTCATTGGAGCTTTCAGCTCCGCCCTTGCCGGATATATCGGCATGCGCGTGGCAACGGCAGCCAATGTCCGGACGACAAATGCAGCCCGCACTGATCTTTCGACGGCCCTTATGGTAGCCTTCAGCGGCGGATCGGTCATGGGCATGAGTGTGGTCGGACTTGGAGTTCTCGGTCTTTCACTGCTTTTTCTGGTCTATTCCCTGCTCTGGGGACAGGATCTGGAAACGATCAAATACACGATCCTGCCGGTGATCAGCGGATTCAGCCTGGGGGCGAGTTCCATTGCCCTCTTTGCCCGTGTCGGCGGCGGTATCTATACGAAAGCTGCGGATGTCGGTGCTGATCTTGTGGGCAAGGTGGAAGCCGGTATTCCGGAAGATGATCCCAGAAACCCGGCGGTGATCGCAGACAATGTCGGTGACAACGTTGGTGACGTAGCAGGTATGGGTGCTGACCTTTTCGAGAGTTTCGTGGGCTCCATTGTGGGAGCGATGGTTCTCGGAGCTGTTGTCAGCGTCGGTGGACAGTTCGATATCAACTTCGTGCTGCTGCCTCTTGTTCTTGCTTCCGTGGGGATAATCATCTCTATCATCGGAACCATGTTTGTGAGAACAAGCCGTGGTGACAATGACCCTCAGAAGGCACTGAACAAAGGTGAATTCGGAGCTGCCGGCCTGATGCTCATCGCCAGTTATTTTATCATTACCCGCTTTCTTCCGGAAGCAGGCTTTGAAATTGGCGGTGTCACGTACATGGCGCTGGGCGTCTTTTACGCTACTGTGGCCGGACTGACTGCCGGTGTTCTGATCGGGATGATCACAGAATACTATACTGCTGAAAGTAAAAAACCTGCTCATACTGTGGCTGAAAGCAGTCAAACCGGTTCTGCAACGAACATTATCAGCGGTCTCGGTGTGGGAATGGCCAGTACGGCTCTTCCGATCATCGTGCTCAGCGCAGCAATTCTGGTGGCCTATGCAGCGGCGGGACTCTACGGCATTGCTCTGGCTGCCCTCGGCATGCTCACCACAATCGGTGTACAGCTGGCGGTGGATGCCTATGGCCCCATCGCAGATAATGCAGGCGGTATCGCCGAAATGGCAGGATTGGAAAAAGGCGTACGACAGATTACAGACAAACTGGATGCCGTGGGGAACACCACAGCAGCCATCGGTAAAGGCTTTGCTATCGGATCCGCTGCACTGACGGCACTGGCACTCTTCAGCGCCTATAAGGAAACGGTGGGCATTGAGTCCATTGACCTGACGGATCCGAAGATCATGGCCGGCCTCTTTCTCGGTGGTATGCTGCCCTTCTTCTTCTCGTCCCTGGCAATGAATGCTGTCGGTGAGGCTGCTTATGCCATGATCGAAGAAGTGCGTCGGCAGTTCAAGGAGATCAAAGGTCTCATGGAAGGCAAAGCCACTGCTGATTTCAAAAAATGCGTGGATATCAGCACCGAGGCGGCCATTCGTAAAATGGTTGTACCGGGTCTGATCGCCATTCTGGTGCCGGTCGTCGTCGGGTTCTACGATCCCTATATGCTGGGCGGTGTCCTCGCAGGGACTACAGTCAGCGGCGTTCTCATGGCTATTTTCATGGCCAATGCAGGCGGTGTCTGGGATAATGCTAAAAAATACATCGAAGCCGGCCATTTCGGCGGCAAAGGCGGCGAAGCCCACAAGGCAGCCGTTGTCGGTGATACCGTCGGGGATCCCTTCAAGGATACAGCCGGGCCTTCACTGAACATTCTGATTAAACTCATGTCGGTCGTATCCCTGGTGATCGCACCGATCATAGCCAACAAGATCTTCTGATAGAATTCTGAAAGGAGAATATTTTGCGATACTACGAAGCACTTTTCATTGTGCACCCAAACTACGAACAGGATCGGCTGATCTCGGCTGTCGATACAGTTGAGAATGAGATCCTGAAACGCGGCGGTAAAATGATCAATAAGATCGACTGGGGAAAACGCCGTCTGGCCTACCCCATTGATAAACAGAAATACGGAAATTACATCCTGTTCCACTTCGAGTCAGAACCGGGTATCCTTTCTGAATTCACACGCTGGATGGAAATTCAGAGCAGTATTCTGTCGCAGATCATTGTTAAGCTCGAAGAAAAACCTGAGATTATTGAAAGAGATAACCTCCCTGAATTCGATGATGACAACGTGATCGTCGCACGCGAAGCTGAAGTAAAGGCTGCAGACGAAACTGAGAGCGAAGCCGAGCAGGAAGAAGAAGCAGAAGACAGCGCAGAAGCTGAAGCCGAAGAAAGCAGCGAAGCTGACGGGGATTCCGACAGTGACGACAGCAGCGTGGAAGAAGAATAACTCGGATTTATCATGGCAAATCTAAAAGTTCCAGAAGTGAATATGGTGGTTATGGCAGGCAATCTGACCAATGACCCGGTATTCAGCGAAACACAGAGCGGTATGTCTGTCGTCAATTTTTATATGGCGGCAAACAAGCGCTTTCGGGACAAAAGCGGTCAACTGAAGGAGGATGCCTGCTTTATCGGCGTCGTCGCCTGGAATACGCTGGCGAGAAGCTGTAGAAACAAGCTTCAGAAAGGAAGCACCGTTCTGGTGACCGGAGAACTTCAGAGTCGTAAGATTATGCATGATAACGGTTTTATCAACAGTGTCGAGATCAAAGCACGGAAGATACAGTTTCTGGATATCTTCCGTGACCATGAGGACAGCACTGACAACGATGAATTTGACATGACAGAAAATCAAGGATAAACAACCATGGCATTGATTAACAAAAAGAAAGTCTGCAAATTTTGTGAGAACAAGATCCGCATCGACTACAAGGATTACAAGACCATCCGCCGTTTTATCACGGAACAGGGTAAGATCATCCCAAGCCGTATTACCGGCACCTGCGCTAAACATCAGCGTGAACTGGTAAAAGCCATCAAAAGGGCCCGGAATATCGCTCTCATTCCCTACGCCTACGATGTAACAGACAAATAGGGAGATGCACAGAGATGAAAATCATACTGAATGAAAATGTGGATAAACTGGGCAGCAGCGGTGAGATCGTTGAAGTGAAGGACGGTTTTGCCCGCAATTACCTCCTGCCCCGCGGACTTGCTGCCCTTGCGACCAAATCAGCTATCAAAGCATACAACGAACAGCAGAAACTGGCTGAGAAGAAAGAAGCTGCATCGCTGGTGAATGCTCAGAAACTTGCTGAGAAACTGAGCAAAACATCTATCACAGCGACAGTCACCGTCGGTGAGGACGATAAGATCTTCGGATCCATCACCAACCAGAACATTGCCGACCTGCTGGCTGAAAAGGGTTTTGAAGTGGACCGCCACAACATTACGATCCCGGAAGCCATCAAGGCTCTCGGAACCTACACGGTGCAGATCAAGGTGTATAAGAATGTTAAAGCGGATGTCAAACTCTGGGTGATCAAATAAATCACTGATCAGCAGAGTCTTTGACAGCTCTATGGTCTGGGTTTTGTCAAAATAGTCAGAATCAGAGGTCATCCAGCGCGGATTCACTGTTCAGGACCGCCCGGGTGACCTCATCTGTATCTATGCTTGCCCGATAGTAGGCCTTTGCTTCCCTGATCCGGCCCCTGCTTTTCTCGATTTCCCCGCTGTAAAACAGACTGAGAGCCTTCTGCCAACCGAATTCAAGGCAGTAATGCTCAACAGTATACTGAAAACTTTTCAGGGCGGCATCATGCTGTCCTGTGACCATTTGCCTTATACCGTCGAGGTAGCGCAGTCTCAGTCCCCACATGTTTCTGAAACTGTCATTTTTCCAATTCTCACGAATCGCTGTGAGGCGCGAATGCTGTCTGTCGCCTTCCTCGATACTGCCGTGGAGATAGAGACTTTCACAGTAGAGTGAACCGATCTCCATATTCCCCGGGTAGGTCTTGATGAGAGTTTGCCCCAGTGAGACCGCCCCCTGCAGATCTTCCTCTTCGTAAAGAATCACCATCATCAGCAGCAGTCCTGCCTCTCCCCTGCTTTCGATACCTTTATGGAAACTCGTCTGCAGTCTTTCAATTCCGCGTCCACGGTAATCGGTAGAGCCGAACAGGCCGCGGAACATACTGTAATGTTCCAATATGACGGATACAAAAATATCAAAAGTCCCAGTTGCCAGATTTATGTCGGGATAATCAGGATCCAGTTCCTGAGCTTTTTCAGCATCGAGGATTGCCGACATACCCACCTTCAGGGCTGGAACATATTTTCCCTGGTTCATGTAGACCCTGGATTTGAGACTTCTCGCCGTTGCCCTGTATAGGTAGGTTTTGGCATCTTCAGGGTATTTTTCCAGAACTGTGTCAAACAGTTCTATGGTTCGCGGAGTGTGGGCGAACAGAGAGTCTGCAGAATGCTGAAATTGACCCGTGCAGCGATAGGAAGCATTTTCATTGATGAGGAGATACAGAGCCGGAGTCGGGTGCTCAGGATAAGTCCGGGCCATACTCCGAAAAAAGGAATCGGCCTCTGAAAAGCGGTAGTTCAGATAGAGCTGTATCCCTTCTGCCACCAACTCAGAATCCGGTCCCATCGCGGGAGGCTGACTCCTGTCTTCAGACTGTTCTGAACTGTGGGAGGCAACAGGTCGGCCAAAAATAATTACAGCGATAAGTAGTAAATACGCATGACTGAGGAAGCGGATTTTTGACCCAGTCATTCTCCGTAATACTCATTTTTTGCTTCAAATTCTATGTCACTCGGCACAGTCCAGGCACGGGGGAATCCGTTGCGGCGGGCCAGTGACTCTGTGGGTTTGGCAGCCTTCAGCTCAAGAAAATTGCCTACCCTTACCTTGTAATTGGGATAATCAAAGATCAGATAGACATCTTCCGTGAACAGTTCTCTTGCTCTCTGCTCGACTGATTCAGCGAGACCCACATCCTGTGTGCTGACAAGTTGGATCCGATATCCTGCAACATTCTCTTCAGAGGCCAGAATATCTGTGTCCCCTTCTCCCCGCAGCCCGCTCTGAGGGATCTCCGTGCTTTCATGTGGAATACGTAGAACCTTCAGAGCCTCCGGAATATCCAGAGACATCGGATCGATGAACTCATCCTGTTCGATCTGGGCGGTGAGCAACACAGCCAACATACCCGTCAGCAGCAGAGAACGCGTAAATAACCGACTCAATTCAGTCACTCCTTCATTTTATTCTACCGAGCTGATCAGCCTTCACCCAGCCCACTTTATCATCGTAATAACTGATCTGCAGCCATTTATCCACCTCTGACAAAATCCTGACCCGGGACCCGGCGTGAAGAAGGAACAGAACGGATGTATTCTCACGAGGTTCAGCATTCACTTTGATTTCCTTCGGCAGGACGACGGCGCGGACATGTGTGCTGTCATAGCGGTAACTGTCTGCCGCCGCAACCGCACATAAAATCGTCAGCAGCAGGCTCAGACGCAAGGGAAATCTTAAGAGACGCTTCAATTTCCTTCTCATATCCCCGGAAATCCATACAGCACTTGAAAAACTCAGAAAAACAGCTGCTATCAGCATAAACAGTCCGCTCATAAAAACCCAGGCAGCGGTTCCGGTTCGGCTCCTCAGTGTCCAGTACCATTCAAATAAAAAGAAACCTTCCGGCAGGACAACCTTGTCCTGCATTTTCAGCTCCAGAAGCTGCAGATTGTGCTCCAGATCCTCGTTTCCCGGTTCCAGAACTTTCGCCTTTTCCCAAAACAGGGCTGACCGGCCGATATCCCCCAGACGGTAATAACAGTTACCCATGTTGAAAAGCAGTTCAAAACTGTGTTCACTTGAGCTGTAAATGCTTTGATATACTGCAAGAGCAGCCTGGAAATCTTTTTCAGCGTACTCCGCAGCGGCCTGTTTAAACAAAGCTTCTCTGTCAGACAACCCTGTCTCAGCAGACAGGTAATTCCCGCCTGACAGGTTGAGAATCAACAGCAGACATATCATCATATTTTTCATATTGTCCTCTCTACGGACTTCAGGACAGAAAGGATCTCCTCTGATCTCAAAGGGCTCTTCATACCTTCTGCTGAAGGAGAAAAGCGGAATGCTTCCAACTCCCTGAACATGCGCTCTACCGACTTCAGAAGCTCTTCCTCCCCACCCCGTTCCCGCAGGATTGAAAGGACAGCAGACTGTCCGGCCTCGCCGATCTGAAGGTTCATATTTGCAGCAAAATACTTCCTGACCGCTGCGTCCTGTTCTGAAGGATCTTCCGTGGACATCAGGCTTTTCCCGGCCTCTGCAAGAGCACGCCTGCGTTTCAAGCGTACGGGGTCTTTCTCCCGGGCGGCAAGGATAAAGAGGAAAAGATAGTGCAGACTCAGTGAGGTCACAGCTGCTATGGCCGGAATCCAGGGTGCGGGTCTGCGCAGTGGATCAGCCTGAACTTCATGCACCCTTCCCTCCGATGTGAAAATGTATCTGATATCCTCATTCAGAAGAGCCACCTGCTGCTGTGTAAAGCCTTTCTGAAGGTCCTGAACCAGCTTGCTGTTGGGCAGAACCTCCACTGGCGGCAGTGAGTCCCTGAGTGTGACATATTCTCTGCGTTCCGTGCTGTAAAACGTGAATTCTGCAGCAGGAAGTCTATACATCCCGGGTTCAGAAGGGATAACGATAAACTCCCAGCTTTTTCTTCCCCGGTAGCGGTCCCCTCTGAGATCCACAGCCTCACTCATCTTGGGATCAAATACCTGAAAACTCTCTGGAAATTCAGGCACTGCATAGGCAAAATTCTTCAGATTTCCCTCACCGCTGACCTCCACAGTAAAACTCGCGGCCTGATCCGCCTCAATGCTGAGTGTGTCCAACATGACCTGCAGCCTAAACTCTCCCACGGCACCCTGAAAACTGCCGGGAGCTCCAGGCGGCAGTTCACTCACAGCGATCTCAACCGGATCCGTCAGCAGATCCACATTCTGTGTATTGAAGCCGCTGAAAAAAGGGTCATCAAAAAAGGAGCGACGGGAACTGTTTCTCTGCACTTCCAGTCGAACCCTCTGCTGAGGAATTGTAAATCTGCCTGAGCGGGTGGGCGTCAGCAGGATTTTCCGCAGCACAGCCGTGTTGTAGGCAATCCCCTCTATGATCTCGGTTCCGCTCTCAGGTGTGTTATTTCGGCTCTGTATATTCTCCAGCAGAAAACCAGGGACAGAATTCAGAGGGGAAAAACTGTAGTTAACGACCTTCGTGCGATAATACAGCCTGTACTGCAGCAGGATACTTTCGCCTGTGACAATATCATCATCTGTCAGTTCCGCGCGGATAAAGATCTGCCGTGTTTCACCCTGCGCATTCTTGACAGAAGCGCCGTCCGGGGCAGCTTCCACCTCTATGATAATCGGATGTGTTCTTATACTGCGCCCTTTATACCGGATATCATAGGCCGGGATCTGCAGCCGGCCGGTTCTGAGCGCAGCGATGCTCCAGGTCATTTTCTTCGAGGAGGTACTAACACCGTTTATCCAGGAGTAGTTCGTACTGCGCGAGGGACCGCTGATGATGGAGAATGCACCCTGAAGATCCGGCGTAAATCTTGGAAAATCATCAAAATCAACAAATTCAATGGTCAGTTGAAACACAGAATTCAGCGTCACCCGGGTTCTGTCAACACTGACATTGACCTCAGCGCTGCCGAGGAGAGAGCCTGAGGCTGACAGAATCAGCAAAACTGCATGAAGAATTTTCAGCATCCTACCAGTCCCTGCTGCGTTTTATTCCCGCACTTTTATGTTTTTCCTGAAGAAGTTTTTTCATACTGTCCAGCTCCCGTTCGCGCATGGCGTTCAGAATATTCTCGATCTGCTCCTTGTCCATATCCTGCTGTGCCTCGGCCATATTCTGCTGCTGCTCCGACTGAGGGGCATTCTCATCCTGACTGTCATCCTGCTTCTGTTCATCTCCCTGCTTCTCGTCCTCGCGCTCCTCCTGCTTATTCTGACGGCTGTCCTGCTGCTGATCATTCTGATCATCGTTCTGCTCCTGCTCCTGCTCCTGCTCCTGCTGCTGCTCCTCCTCCTGCTCCTGCTGCATTTGTCTCAGAAGTTCAAAAGCGGCTTTGGCATTCATATCTCCAGGATCATGCAGTATGGATTCCCGGTAATGCTGCAGGGCCTTCTCCGTCTCGCCTTTCTGTTCATATATCCTGGCAAGATTGTAGTTCGCCCGGTTCAGAAGCTCCGGATCGCGGCTGCCCAAACTCCGGCGATAGGCTGATTCCGCCTCTTCCGGTAGATTGGATCCCTGCAGAGCAGCGCCTGAATTGTAGTTGAGGACAGGATCTTCCCCTTCCTTTTCAAGCCTGCCCTGATAATATCCGTAGGCTTTCTCCATATCACCTTCCCGCCAGGCCTCCATTCCGGGATCTGCAGCAGAGAGTTGAGACATTGCCATAAGAGACATGACAAGCGACAGTAAAAGGCCGGTGTCCGAAGAGGGTCTCAACTGCCGGGATAATTTGATCATAACTCTTTTAAACCTTTCCGTGCCTATCATGTTCCCTGCTCAGCACCCAGGCTGTCCTCCCGCCCTCTCCGGGCGGTATTCTTCAGCGGAAACAGTGACGAGCGGCTCCAGAAACCCCGGTCCAGATATGCAGCGAACAGGATGAGAAAAGCGGGGAAGAGCAAAAACTGGTACAGCTCCAGATACTTGCTGAAATCGTGGGTACGGAATTCTTTGCGCTCCAGATTTGTCATATCTGAGTAGATCTTCTGCAGAGGATCCCTGGTCTCGTACAGCCGGTAGTATATGCCGCCGGTGATGTCGGACAGTAAACTCAGGTTCTGCTCCTGCAGCTGCGAGGTGACGATCTGACCGGAACTGTTCCGTTTATAATCCAANAGCTGATCATTTCTGTCATAAACTGGAATGGGACCGCCCTTCAGGGTGCCGACTCCCAGGCTGTAGACAGTGATTCCTGCNNCCGCGGCTTTGCGGGCGGCAGATTCCACATTCTGTTCATGGTCCTCTCCATCACTGATGATGATCAGAGCCCTGTCTCTTTTTCCTCCGTTCTCAGGAAAACTCTTCACGGCAATATCCACGGCCTCTGCCAATGCTGTCCCCTGAACAGGCAGAAGCGTTTCATCCATAACATTCAGAAGCATGACCGCAGCACTGTGATCCAGCGTCAGAGGACACTGCAGATGTGCAATGCCGGCAAAGGCGATAAGCCCGACCCTGTCACCTTTGAGCTCTCCGATGAATTTCTGAACTTCAAGTTTTGACCGGGTCAGTCTGTCAGGGCTGATATCCTCCGTTTTCATACTGCGGGACAGATCAATGGCCACCATGATATCCAGGCCCTCGCGCTTCAGTTCCTCAAGGCGGGTTCCCACTCTCGGACCGGCGGCTGCCAGGATCAGCAGCAGCAGAGCAGTCATTTCCCAGAGCAGAAGACGCCTGCGCTGCCTCGGACCGCTGTTCTCTGTCAGACGACGCCAGGCTGAACGGTCGAAACCCCTGTCCAGAAGTGCCCTGCGGTAACGGTCGTAGCGATTGAAAATATAGAACAGGATCGGAATGATCAGAACTGCGAACAGAAGAAAAGGGCGGGAAAATTCGATCATGGATACACACTCCACACCATGCGTTTGAGTATCACGGCGACCAGAAAAAGCAGTATCGACGGAAGCAGGAAATAAAGGTAAAGCTCCCTCCAGTCCATATATTCCGCCATTTTTATTTCTGTTTTCTCCATAGCGGAAATATCCTGCCAGATGCTTTTAAGCTTTTCTTCGGTATCAGCCCTGAAATAGGCACCGCCTGTAGCATCTGCCATATCTTTCAGAAGGACCTCATCGATCTGCATTTCGACGGGAACCATCTGGGTAGCTCCGAAAAAGCTGTTCTGAACCGGCATCATAACCTTGCCGTCCTTGCCCATTCCGATAGTATAGATCTTGATTCCGTATTCCTCGGCAAATCCTGCGGCTGTTCGGGGGTCCACATCACCTGCATTATTTGCCCCGTCACTCAGGAGAATGATCACGCGGCTTTCAGCATCACTGTCCCGCAGACGATTAATGGCATTGCTTACAGCCAGTCCGATGGCCGTCCCGTCATATTCTTCAGGTACGATCCGAATCTCGGAAATGATATTCTGCAGAACATCGTAATCTATCGTCAAGGGACACTGCAGAAAGGACTCACCGCCGAAAACCACCAGGCCAATACGGTCACTTTCCCGCCCCGCCACAAAATCCGAAGCCACAGTTTTTGAGGCCTCCAGCCGATTGGGCTCAAAATCCACCGCCCGCATGGACCCGCTGATGTCCAGCACCAGCATGATATCTATTCCTGAACGGTTCAGCTCCCTGCTGACATTTCCCTCCTGCGGCCGAGCCAGGGCCAGAATGAGCAGAACAATTGCCACAGCAGCTGTCAGTTCTGGAATATAGATCTTATACAGATTTCTGCCGCTGAACGGAGACAGTGCTGCCAGATAACCGACATTGAGTCGGTCTGTTTTCTTTCTAAAACGGAATTTTAAACTGAACCAGAGAGCTGCAGCGAGGGGCAGGATCAGTATGAGGATGAAAGGATGGGCAAATCGGTACATGGGAGGATTTTATTTTTGCTTTTTCAGACATTCATGCGGCATTTCATCTCTGATTCCGTATTTCCTGCTCCATCCAATGCCCCATGCTCAGTAAAGTTCCCTCGTCAAAGACCTTCGCACTGATCTGTATACCCACAGGCAGTGCATCCGCTTCCACCGGACCAGGAAGGCTCAGAGCGGGAATACCGGCGATATTGGCCGAGACCGTGAAAATGTCGTTGAGATACATCTGAATCGGGTCATCACGAAGTTCTCCGAGCAGAAAGGCGGGCGTGGGTGTGGTGGGAAAAAGCACAGCATCGTGGGAACGGAAAAGTTCGGCATAATCTTCATAAATAAGGCGTCTTAGCTTCTGAGCCTTCTGATAATAGGCATCATAGTATCCGGAGGAAAGAACATAGGTCCCAAGCATGATCCGCCGTTTCACTTCTTCACCGAAACCTGTTTCCCTGTTGTCGGCATAAAATGTCTGCAGATCCCGGGTTGCTGTCTTTTCCCGGCGTCCGTAACGGATGCCGTCAAAACGTGCAAGATTACTGCTCGCTTCAGCCGTTGCGAGGATATAGTAGGCCGCTATGGCATACTTCAACCGCGGCAGCTGCACATCCACAATACTTGCTCCCGCATTCCGCAGCAGATCCAGACTGCGGTGAAGGGACTGTTCGACCGAGCTGTGAAGTCCATTTTCAAATATGTGAAAGGGCACCGCAATACGTTTGCCTTTTGGATCAAATTCCTCTATTTGACTCAGATAATCCGGAACCGGCAGATCAGCCGAAGTACTGTCACGTTCATCCCGGCCGGCGATCACCTGCAGAAGTTCAGCACTCTGCCTTACAGTTCGGGTCAAAGTACCGATCTGATCAAATGAAGAGGCAAAAGCCGTCAGTCCGTAACGGCTGACACGGCCGTAACTGGGTTTGAGTCCGACAATCCCGTTGAAAGCAGCGGGCTGTCGGATACTTCCGCCCGTATCTGAACCGAGGGCGTAATCGACAATCCCGGAAGAGACCGCGGCAGCGGATCCTCCGCTGCTGCCACCCGGAACCCGTTTGGGATCCACCGGATTCAGAACCGGACCGAAATCACTGTACTCATTGCTGCTGCCCATGGCAAATTCGTCCATATTCGTCTTCCCGAACAGGATCGCGCCGGCAGATCGCAGCTTTTCCACGACCGTCGCGTCATAAAGACTTACATAGCTGCGGAGAAAGGCCGATCCGCAGGACTGAGCAAGGCCCCGGACATTGATATTGTCCTTAACCGCCACCGCTTTGCCGGACAGAGGCCCCTGAACCCCGGACTGTGCTTCACAGTGATGCTCAAGCCAGTCTCTGTCAAGATGTGTGAAAATATTTAAATGAGAAAGCTCTTCAGCCTTTCCCAGCAAGCTGTTCAAATCCATAAAATTATCCGAAACTGATTATTTTTTCTTCGCTTCGTCGTCGACCTTGGCGGCATCCTCAAGTTCATCCTTGACATCGTTGGCCGCTTTCTTGAATTCCCGCAGTCCCTTACCAAGACCTGCGGCAAGCTCAGGCAGCCGCTTTGCTCCGAAGAGAAGCAGGATGACAAAGAAAATAATCATTAATTCGGGCAGACCTAATCCACCGATCATAATATCCTCCTAACGTGTGTAGCGTAATATATAGTAGCCGAAACCCAGTCCGATCAGACTCACAATATTCATCCTGAACACAAGACTGACCGAAAAGGCGATAATGTTCAGGTCAAAGGCCAGCGGCTCCCCGAGACCGAAACTGAACTTCCTGATAAAAAATTCTTTCACAACTGAATCCGGAAGAATGAATCCGAACAGTTCACCTAAAATCCCACCGATCAGGGCGCCTAAGAACAGGACCAGGAATATTCTGCCCAGGGTGTTGGACTTTTTCATGCGATAGCCTCCATTAAACTTAAGAACAGCCCCCGTCCATCCACTCCGCCGAGGAGCATCTCCACCACTCTCTCAGGGTGGGGCATCATGCCGAGGACATTCCCCCGCTCATTGAGAATCCCGGCGATATTTCCCAAACTTCCGTTGGGATTTGATTCCGGCGACGTCTCTCCGTTGCTGTCACAGTAGCGGAAGGCGATTCTGTCCTCGTCTTCCAATTGTCTGATCACATCCTCTTCAGCGACGTAGCGGCCTTCTCCATGTGCTATGGGCATACTGAGGACCTCACCACGCCTGTAATGGCTCATCCAGGGCCGCCGCTCCGATTCCACCCTGAGCTGAACCGATCTGCATACGAATTTCAAAGAATCATTGGGCGCCAGCGCTCCCGGCAGCAGACCGCTTTCCGTCAGGATCTGAAATCCGTTGCAGATGCCTATCACAGGTTTGCCGCTGTCTGCAAAGCTTCGAACTTCTTCCATAACAGGCGAAAACCGGGCAATTGCTCCACTCCGGAGATAATCACCGTAGCTGAAGCCCCCCGGCAGGATCAATCCATCATAGGATGAGAGCTCTCTGTCCCGGTGCCAGATAAAACTGCTTTTCTTTCCCAGAACCTCACGAACAGCCCAGTAGCTGTCGTGATCGCAGTTCGAACCCGGGAAAACCACTATACCGATCTTCACTTGCTAATCCTTCAGTTTCACAGTGTAGCTTTCAATATTCGGATTGACAAGGATGCGCCGGGCGGCTTCATCCGCCTTCTGCAGTGCAGCATCTCCATCCAGCTCAGGAAAATCAAGCTCAAAATACTTGCCGCTTACCAGATGCCGGCAGTCGCTAAACTCCAGACTCTCCATCGCATGTATGATTGCCCTGGCCTGTGGGTCCAGGATACCTTCTTTCACTGTGACGATCACAACTGCTTTAGCCATTTGCGGGTGTCCCTTCCTTTATTTCATCCTCTTCTTCGATCTCAATAAATTCTTCTTTGCCCATCCCTTTCTTTCTCCAGAAAGCCAGAATATTCGCCAGAATATTCATCGCTGCAAGCGGCAGAAGCACTTTTTCCCTGAAGATCACAATGAG
>JGI10211J34971_10000784_pt1 | contig 26486 bp, 27 predicted proteins | sample Etolagsediment_FD_34971 | JGI IMG/M metagenome (IMG submission 34971)
AGTCTTACCATGGTCAACGTGACCAATCGTTCCCACATTCACGTGCGGCTTCTTACGCTCAAACTTTTCCTTCGACATCTCGAAACTCCCGTTTCTGATTTCGGTTGATTTGTCTCCGCATCCAGTGTCGAGCTGGATACAGCGTTTCTAAATCATGCTCCGCCGAGGCGAAGCGAACTGCCTGGAGCCCATAACCAGACTTGAACTGGTGACCTCTTCCTTACCAAGGAAGTGCTCTACCGACTGAGCTATATGGGCAAATTCAATTGCCGGGACCCTGCGCAATCATGCGCACAAGCCCAGTGGCGAGAGCAACTCAGCCGGCGTCATAGCTGGAGCGGGTGATGGGAATCGAACCCACATCTCCAGCTTGGAAGGCTGGGGTAATAGCCATTATACGACACCCGCCACGTAACCCTTCACCTAACTTTATGTTTTTAAACATAAAATCAAGAGTTTGGTGGAGGGGGGTGGATTCGAACCACCGAAGGCTGAGCCAGCAGATTTACAGTCTGCCCCCTTTGGCCGCTCGGGAACCCCTCCGATACAAGGCGCGGAATTGTCCGGGGACGGCTCAGGTGTGTCAACCGCTTTTCACCGGTTTCTGGGGCTTTTCAGCGTTGCCGCCCCCACCTGAAATTTATGCGCCACCTTACGGGCGGTGCGAGAAGCAACCAGCGGCAGAAATTAGCTCGCCGGCTCAATCACCCAGTCATGCGTAATCGCGACCGCCTTGCCCAACATCAAGGACACCGAACAATACTTCTCAGACGACAAGTTAACCGCACGATCGACCTGTTTCGGATCCATTTCGCCGCCAGTCAGCACATATCGCACATGAATCTTGGTGAACACCTTGGGCACGGTTTCGGCGCGTTCGGCCTCCACCTCAATCCGGCAATCCTGGATCGGCTGGCGTGCCTTTTTCAGAATGAAGATCACATCGGCTGCAGTACACCCCCCCAACCCGATCAAAATCATTTCCATCGGCCGTGGGCCCAAATTACGCCCGCCAATCTCCGGCGCGCCATCCATGATCACAGCGTGACCACTGCCGGTCTCGCTCGCAAACATCATCCCATCCACCCATTTCACCGTCGCTTTCATGCCATATCTCCTCAGGCGTGAAACTCAAAGCCAAACAATTCCGCCAAACGCGCGCCAGGCTCGGGGGCGCGCATAAACGCCTCACCCACCAAAAATGCATGCACATCGGCTGCGCGCATCCGCGCCACATCTGTGGACTGCAAAATGCCGCTCTCGGTCACAACGACGCGATCCGCCGGAATCTCAGCCAACAAATCCAGCGTAGTTTCCAATCGGGTTGCAAAGGTGCGTAGATTGCGATTATTGATTCCCACCAATTTCAAACCTAGCGGCAGTACGCGATGCAACTCGTCCACATCGTGCACTTCAATTAAGACATCAAGAGACAACTCAGCTGCCGCCGCACTTAACTCCGCCATCTGTCCATCACTCAAGGCCGCAGCGATCAACAAGATGCAATCCGCTCCCAGCGCGCGCGCCTCAACGACCTGATAGGGATCAATGATGAATTCTTTGCGAATCACGGGCAGCTCACATGCTGCTCGCGCCTGCTGCAAATACGCTTCACTGCCCTGAAAGAAATCGCGATCGGTCAACACCGACAGACAAGCCGCGCCACCACGGGCATAGCTTTGCGCGATCGCAGCCGGATCAAAGTCCTCACGCAACACACCCTTACTCGGGGAAGCCTTTTTGATTTCGGCAATGACCGCGGCTTGGCCCGCTGCAATCTTGCGCTCCATGGCCGCAACAAAGCCACGCGCAGGATCTGCTCCTGCTGCTTGATCATGCAACTCATCCAAAGACACCCGGGTCGAGCGCTCGGCAATCTCTTCCTGCTTGCGCGCAAGAATGCGCTTCAAAATATCCGGCGTGTCGCTCATGCGTTATTCCGCCGCGGACGCAAAGGACTGACTTAGATTCACCAAGGCAGAGAGCTTTTCCGCGGCTGCGCCACTCTTTAACACCGTGCGCGCATGCTCCACTCCAGCAGCTAGATCCACCTCCAAGCCACTGGCATACAAGGCCGCGCCCGCATTCATCGCCACAATGTCGGAGGCCGGCCCGGATTCGCCGGCCAATACCCAGCGAATAGTTTCCAAACTCTCGGCCGCATTCGACACTTTGAGCGCATCCAATGGTGCCTCATTGATCCCAAAGTCACCGGGTCGCACATGAAAGCGATGCACTTCACCATTCTTCAGTTCAGCAACTTCAGTTGGACCACTCAAACTGATTTCATCCAAACCATCTTCGCCATGCACCACCAAAACATGGCGACTCCCCAACTGGCCTAAGACATGCGCCAGCGGCACGAGCCACTCATTGGAGAAAACCCCCAAGACCTGATTCGGTGCGCCTGCTGGATTGGTCAACGGACCCAGTAGATTGAAGATGGTGCGCACACCCAACTCGCGACGCGGACCAATCGCATGCTTCATCGCACTGTGGTGCGCCGGTGCAAACATAAAGCCCACGCCGACTTCATCCACGCACTGCGCCACTTGCGCCGCGGTCAGATCCAAACGCACGCCAGCCGCCTCCAAGACGTCGGCACTACCCGACTTAGACGACACCGAGCGATTACCGTGCTTCGCCACACGCCCCCCGGCAGCGGCAATCACAAATGCGGAAGCGGTCGAGATATTGAATGTCCCACTGGCATCGCCACCGGTACCACAGGTATCCACTAGATGATCCTGCTCCCCCAATCGCACAGGTGTTGCCAGCTCACGCATCACCTCTGCTGCCGCTGTGATCTCATCAACGGTTTCACCTTTCATGCGCAATGCAATCAAGAAGCCACCAATCTGCGCCGGCGTTGCTTCACCCGTCATGATCTGACGCATCACCGCCTGCATATCCGCACGACTTAAGTCATCGTGCGCAAGCACCTGCTGTAAGGCGTGAGGAAGATTCATCTCAGACATAACCACCTCATCTCCATTGGCGTCATCGCCCAATGTTTTAGGCTTCTAAGAAATTACGTAACAAATGATGACCATGCTCGGTCAGAATGGACTCGGGATGAAATTGAACGCCCTCAATCGCGAAGGCCCGGTGGCGCACGCCCATGATTTCATCCATCGAGCCATCAGGGTTTTCCGTCCATGCCGTCACTTCCAATACGTCTGGAAGTGACTCCTTTTCGATCACCAAAGAGTGATAGCGCGTCGCCTGAAAGGAATTAGGCAACTCGCGGAACACACCTTGGCCTTGATGATGTACTGGTGAAGTCTTGCCATGCATGATCTCACGTGCACGCACAATCTTCCCACCAAAGGCTTGACCGATAGTTTGATGCCCCAAGCACACACCGAGAATTGGCACCTTCCCAGCAAAGGTCTTCACTACATCCAAAGACACCCCCGCCTCCGTTGGCGTGCAAGGCCCCGGTGAGAGAACAATCCGCTCCGGCTTCAGCGCAGCGATTTCATCCACCGTAATTTGATCATTACGATGCACCGCCACCTCAACACCTAACTCACCTAGGTACTGCACCAGGTTAAAGGTGAAGGAATCNTAGTTGTCGATCATCAACAGCATGGCTGTGCTCGATAAAATTCAGTCGGCCAAGACCGGTCGGGTGAGCTTCATCAAAAATTGATGGCCCCGCAACAACGGTAAATAGTTGTGATTGTTTAAGGCATCTTCATCCAGCGGATCTTCCGCATCGGCCACACTGACCGAGATGAAATGTCCCGTCGGAAAGCCACGCTCGGCGAGCTGCTGCTGGATGGCGCGAAAATTCTGCGGTGGCGTGGCATCTTGCTCCGGGAAGCGGACCGCACGCACCACCGCCCATTCCACCGTATCGCCAAGCTGATAAAAGATAGACGGAATCGCGCTGGCATCCCAACGCGCCCAAAACAACACCTCTGCGCCTTGTTGCTCGAGCTCTGCACGAACGCGGATCAGGGCAAGATCGTAGAGCTCCCATTCGCTGATCACCGTGAAATGGTCTGTCACCAGATCTTCTGGAACGATCGCCTGATCGCCTTCGAGTGACGCTAAGCCCCAACCGCTGCGCAATGGCAGCCAACTGGATGAGACCATTTCCATCTGCAGGATACAGGCATGACCACCGGTTTCATTGGCCAGTCGCGCAAGATCTTCTCGCGAACCCGGACCCTTCACCCGACCGCGCGCATCTTCCACGCGCACATGAAACAGCTGATTACCGATCAAGAACGACAAATGATCCAATGCCGGTGGATCCAAATCTGCACGCACCCAGCCGAGATTTCCATCACGCCCACAACGGTCAAGATGACTCAATGCTGCATTCCACAACGCAACGAAAGCTTCGTTGGGCTGCTCCACTGAGACTTCGGTCATTGGTGCTGGGTTATCCATTCAATCCTGCCTCTGCCATGGCCACAGCACGGAACACAGCGCGACCCTTATTCATAGTTTCTTTCCACTCAAGCCGCGGCACAGAATCATGCACTACGCCCGCGCCCGCCTGAATCGACAACACACCCTCTTTGATCACTGCCGTACGAATCGCGATGGCGGTATCGAGGTTGCCATTCCATGACAGGTAGCCGACTGCACCGGCATATACACCGCGCTTCACAGGCTCTAATTCATCAATGATTTCCATCGCACGAATCTTGGGTGCTCCCGACACCGTGCCGGCCGGGAAGGTAGCGCGCAACACATCCATTGCACTCATTTCCGGCTTAAGCTGACCTTCAACATTCGACACGATGTGCATCACATGCGAGTAACGCTCGATTTTCATTTCTTCCGTTACTTGCACCGTCCCAGTCTGTGCCACACGACCCACATCATTGCGACCCAGATCGATCAACATCAAGTGTTCAGCGCGCTCTTTTGGATCCGCAAGCAACTCAGCTTCCAATGCGAGATCTTCCGCAAGGTCTTTGCCACGACGCCGCGTGCCCGCAATCGGGCGCACGGTTACCACGCCATCCTCAACCCGAGTCAAGATCTCGGGCGAAGATCCCACGACGTGGAAATCGCCCAGATCCAAAAAAAACATATACGGCGAAGGATTCAAACTACGCAACGCGCGATATAAATCTAGCGGCGGCGCCTGATAGGGAATCTGCATGCGTTGCGCTAACACCACCTGCATGACATCACCAGCAACAATGTACTCTTTGATCTTGCCCACCGCGTCTTGGAAGCCTTGCTCGGAAAACCCCGAGACAAAGTCACTTTCCATCACTTCACGTGCCGAATGCACAGAGGCTTGCGGAAGTGCGCCACTGAGCTGCGCCTCCAGCGCATCCAATCGCGCGATGCCAGCGCCATAAGCATCCACCAGCGCAGGATCGACCAACACGATAAGGTGCAATCGATTACTGAGATTGTCGAAAACCAAAACCTCTTCCGACACCATCAACAAAATATCAGGCGTACCAAGCGGGTCTTCCTTAGGCATTGCGTTCGCGAGCTTCGGCTCAATGTAGCGAACGGTGTCATAACCGAAATACCCCACCAATCCGCCGATGAAGGCCGGCACATCCCCACGCGGCGCAATCCGTTGCTGCTGTCGGTACTGCTCGATCCATGCCAAAGGGTCATCGACCCGTTCTTCCGACTGCGGAACACCTTCTCGCAGGAAGCGCACCACATGGCCGCGCACCTCAATCACACAACGGGCCGGCAATCCCAGAATGGAGTAACGGCCCCATTTCTCACCGCCCTGAACGGACTCAAACAAATAGGAATATGGGCCTGCAGCAAGCTTGCGATAGGCGGATACTGGCGTATCAAGATCCGCCAGCACAGTCCGCATCAGCGGGATGCGGGTGTAGCCGGCAGCTGCGAGCGTATCGAATTCAGCAGCGTTCATGAATGAGCGAACGCGCGATGCGCCTATGCGGCAACCGCATGAGTATCGATCACCCGCGGAAACTCGACCATCGAATCAATCACGGCGTCTGGATGATAGTTCCGGATATCTTCGCCATGGTTATACCCATAGCTCATACACAGAATGCGGAAGCCCGCGGCACGCGCCGCTTTCACATCACTAATCGAATCCCCGATCATGAGTGCATTTTTGGGTTCAACCCCAAAGACTTTTGCACCATGCAGCAAGGGACCCGGGTCCGGCTTTTTCACCGGCAAGGNATCGCCAGCAATAATCAATTCAAAGCGATCAGCAATACCAAGATCACGNAATAGCGGCTCAGTAAAGCGCGATGCTTTATTCGTCACACAACCGATACGCAAGCCTTGCGCCTGCAACCAATCCAAACCTTCCGTAACACCCGCATATAGACAACTACGCTTGCTGGTGTTCTCAGCATACAAGTCTTCGAAAATGGGTAAGGCTTTTGCTAATAACTCGGCGTCACAGGAACCGGAGAGGTCGTTTGCAAGCGCACGCTTCACCAGCATCTCAACGCCGTTTCCAACCCAGGTACGTACCATGGCTTCGCCACGTTCCGGCAACCCTAAGGCCCGCATCATTTCATCAACGCAATAATGTAAGTCTGGCACGCTGTCGACCAGCGTACCGTCCACATCAATCAACACCATAGCTGGGCGCGGCAACATGAGAAGTCCTTTTCTCGCGAGCGTGGACTAGGCCTTGGCCAGTTCTGCGCGCATCTCGCCGATGATGGATTCGTAACGGTGTGGGTCACTGTCTTGCGCCGCACCAAAGATCGCGGAACCCGCAACAAAGGTATCCGCGCCGGCTGCCTTGATTTCACGAATGTTATTGGCCTTCACGCCACCATCGATTTCGAGACGGATGTCGTAGCCGGATGCATCGATCAGCGCACGCGCTTCACGCAACTTATCCAACGTCGCCGGAATAAAGCTCTGACCGCCAAAACCCGGATTGACCGACATCAGCAACACCATATCGACCTTGTCCATAACATACTTAAGGTAGTCGAGCGGTGTGGCCGGATTGAACACCAGACCGGACTTACAACCGGCGCCGCGAATGAGCTGCAAGGTACGGTCAACATGCTCAGAGGCTTCGGGGTGGAAGGTGATGTAGCTGGCGCCCGCGTCGGCGAAATCGGGAATGATGCGATCGACCGGCTTGACCATAAGGTGCACATCAATCGGCGCGGTTACGCCATGCTTGCGCAGCGCTTCACACACCAGCGGGCCGATGGTCAGGTTCGGCACATAGTGGTTGTCCATTACATCGAAATGGACGATATCGGCGCCTGCGGCGAGGACGTTATCCACCTCTTCACCGAGCTTGGCAAAGTCCGCCGAGAGGATCGATGGGGCAATGAAATCGGCTTGGGCCATGAGGAAGCTCCCTACAGTCAAAAGTCCGCCAATCTACTCGATTAAGCGGCGTTTTTCAGCCGAAAACTGGTCTGAAACGGAAATTTGCCGCGTTTTTAGGCAACATCTGGGGGATAGGGATCGGCAGATTTCTGTTTCGGGGAACGCTCAAGGCCGTCCATGGCACACTCGACGATCGACATCCCTGTCGATCGACGTCCCCGAAACAGAAAATCCGCCACTCCCTTAAGACCTCAACCGCCCAGCCAGACCACCACACGAAATTGAGCACGAGCCTGCCCGCACCGCGCGGAATTTCTACAACCCGCGCGCCGCGCGGATGCGCTCGTAGGCGGAGCGAATCTGCCGGGTTTTCTCCTCAGCGACCTTCATCATCTCCTCCGGCAGCCCCTTGGCGACCAGCTTGTCAGGATGATGCTGGCTCATCAGGCGGCGATAGGCGCGCTTCATTTCATCATCGCTCGCGCTCTTGGCAATCCCAAGGGTGGCGTAGTCTTCGGCCAGACTGGGGGTGGCCGGCCGCGCACCGCGGGCACCAGCCTGCTGCGTGGCGCGCACCAAGGCTTCAATTTCAGCAAGTTCCGCCGAAGAAAAACCCAGAGCTGCGGCAACCTCTCGCAGGATCTCAGCCTCAGCCGGATGCACGCTGCCATCGGCGTAGGCGGCCAACACCTGAATCTCGAGGAACATGCGGGCAAGCGTCTGACGTCGACCGATCTCGCGCTTGAGCTGAACCAGGACCCCGTGAAAATCAAAGCCAGGCTGCTTACCTTCATTGAATAGACGCTTGGCCACCTGCTTCAGCTCACCAGTTGCACCGAGCTGCTGCATGATGTTTTCCGCCAGCGCGATCTCTGACGGCGAGACGTGCCCATCTGCTTTGGCGATGCGGCCCATGATGGCAAAGGTGGCGGTGAAGAATGCCATCTGCACCCGCTCCGGCGCGCCGCGCCCAAGGCCGCCGGCTTCCGCACCACTTAACCCACGCAGGCCCTTATCAAACTGGTGCCCGAAGGCCACGCCCATCAACGCACCCAATGGGCCGGCCAACATGAAACCAAACGCGCCGCCCAACACCTTACCCAAGAAACTCATTATCGAAATCCGTCTAGGCTCAGATCAATAGACCGGCAAGAATCAGCACCGCTAGGGCGGCCATCCACAAGACCTCACTGCGCCGCACCAAATCCAACGCCTCCTCAATCTCTGCTCGATCAAAGGCATCCCATTCTTCGCTGGCCTCATCCGCTTGCGCACATTCCAAGCGCAATGCGCCTAACCCTGCGCAGGTCAACATGCGCGTGTTCTGCGCCCAATCCCCCATGTTTTTACGCAAGGCTTGCAGCGATGCAGAGAAGTCGCCGACCACGGCATAACTCACCGCTACTAAATGCGCCGGAATCCAAGACAGCATGTCGCGCAAGCGCAGGGCCGATTCACGATGCCCTGGCGAGGCATCACTGCGTTCACAATCCAAATCCACAATGCGATAGAAAACTGCACCCAACGGCCCGAGCAGAATGAACCAAAACAACACCGCGAAGATGCGCTGATTGGCTTGTACAAACACCCCCGTCGCAATACCGCGCGCAGCTTGATGGACATGCAGTTCACCCTCGCGGCCGATAAACCGCTGGGCCTGAATCAGGCCACCCTCGCGATCGCGCTCAAACAACTCCATCAGCTCTCGCACTTCACCAGCCAGATCGCGCGGACCAAAGCTCAACACCAAAATACCCACGCCCCAGAGCAGCCCAAACAGACCCAGCACCTCATCCAAACCGACATAAATCAACTGCACCAACAAAGCGATGGGCAGCGCGACCCAGATTGGCGCCCACAACCCGCGCCAAAAGTTTGCGGACGAAAAACGGTCCTCGAGCCACAGGATCCAACCGTAGATCCATTGATGGCTACGCAAATGATCAAACACCCGGTAATAGCGCTCTAATCCAAACGCGATCAGGATGGCCAACAACTTCATAACGCTCTCCCCTACCTCAGCAGGCGTGGTTCATGACACTCAAGCACGATTATGCACACGCGCCCAATCAAACGCGGGACCCGGGTCAGTTTTGCGCCCCGGAGCAATCTCGGCATGTCCGACCACACGGCTACGATCAAGGATTGGGTATGCTTGATAAAGCGCCTGCAACACCGCATTCAGCGCTGCATATTGCGCAAGGTCGTACGGGACATAGTCACTGCCCTCAAGCTCAATCCCAATCGAAAAGTCATTACAGGCTTCACGCCCCTGCCAACTCGACTGGCCCGCGTGCCAAGCCCGTTGTTGCAGGGGCACAAACTGGATCACCTCGCCATCACGGCGAATGAACAAATGACTGGACACACGCACGCCGGCGAGGTCAGCAAAACTGGGATGAGAAGCCGGATCCAGCGTCCCTAGAAACAAACGCTCCACCGCATCGGCGCCAAACTGGCCCGGCGGCAGGCTAATGCTGTGCAACACAATCAATTCAATGTCGACGCCAGCAGGACGCACATCACAATGCGGGGAAGACAGAAAACGTACGCCTTCTAATAAGCTTTGCTGAGAATCAACTGAATACGTAGACATGCGCGAAGCATAGCAGGGTCAGACACGCGGACAGAACGACGAGTCAGGGTGGGTCTTGCGCCGGCTGACGCTGCGCGTGCGCGATTGCGGCACGTAATGCTGCTGGGGTTGGATCGCACTGCAACTCAGCGTGGTAACGCCCATCGATGAACAAAAATAGCGCTGGCAGATGAAACACCTCATAGGCCTGGGTTAAGCCTGGGTTCATACCGGCATCCACCGCAAAGACCATCAGTTCGTCCTCATCCGCAAGCCTGCTCAAGCCCAGATGGAAGGCGCGACATGATCCACAATGCGGCGCCGTGAACAGCACAACCGCCGGGCCGGCCACATCTTCAAGAGCGGCATAAAACCGAAACTCATCCAGTGCCTGAAGACTCATTCATGACCCTTTCCGCACAGAATCTTAGCTTTCACAGAGCTCATGCACCTGACACAAGCCCTTCAACACCATATCGGTAAAACTGATGGTTCCGACCATCTTGCCGTGCTCAACCACGGGCGCACGCGACAAACCAAAACGCTCAAATAAGCGCGCGCAATAACGAATATCCATGTCCGGATCGACGCTGATCACCGGTTTTGACATGATTTCATAGACGTTCACACGATCCGGTGAGCGATCTTTTGCAATCACTTCCTTTGCAATATCGGACAGCAGCAACATGCCAATCTCATCATCACTGCTGCGCTTACGCACAATCAGCATCTTGGTTTCGACATGCTTCATTGTGTTTAAGGCATCGCGAATCGTCGCCAAGCCATCCACTTCGTCGAAGTGAGTCTTCATCACTTGACGCACACTGATCCGTGGTTTTGTACTCATATCTCCTCCTCCACCACTTCGGAAAGCCGACGGATTTGGCTGGTAATCCCAACCACATCCTCGACATCAATCTGAAAGGCCATCCCCGTGCCAGGCTGATCAAAACGTCCCACCTCACCAATTTTCTCAAGAATGTGGCGGCTGAGGTGTTCTTCAACCAAGAACAACAACATGTCGCGCTGGGTGACCAATGACAATCCAAAAAAGGTTTTTGGTGCCTGCAGGCCTTCGCCGCGCGCATTGTTGACGACCGTCGCGCCGGTGGCTCCGGCTTCACGTGCCGCATCCAACACCTTGTCGGTGTACTCATCCTCAACCAGGGCGATCAATAATTTAAAATGCATACGATTCTCCTGAAGCCAGCCAATCGATTCTGGGTCATCTCTTAGTCATCATGGATACGTTGTTTGCTGACGCATCGTCTTTGGGCTTATTTAACCAATTCGAGATCTGCACATAGCCCATCACCGCCATAATCGGAAACAGACTGGCAAATGCGATCAGACCAAAGCCATCCAACATGGGATTACGGCCAGGCACCGACGACGCCAAGCCCAAGCCCAGCGCGGCCACCAACGGCACAGTTACGGTCGAAGTGGTTACGCCTCCGGAGTCATAGGCCAAAGCAATGATCGACTTGGGTGCATAAAGTGTTTGGATCAACACCACGACATAGCCGGTGATGATGTAGAAGTAAAGCGGCGTACCGGTCACGATGCGGAACGCGCCGAGTGCAATTCCCGCGGCAACGCCGATGGCAACCGCGATGCGCAGCTTGGTGGCAGATAGCTCACCACCGGAAACGCTCTGCGCTTTAATCGCTACCGCCAACAACGAAGGCTCTGCAATCGTGGTTGAAAAGCCAATCGCCGCCGCGAAGAGGTACACCCAGAGGTAATCCTCCCAACGTAAAGAAACCGCCGGATCCGCGCCCACGCCATGTAAAAACTCCGGCGCAGTTAGTTGCTGTGCCATCAACTTGCCTAATGGGAATAACGCCTGTTCCAAACCCATCAAAAACAGACTAAGCCCAATCAACACATATAAAAAACCAAACAAGACACGCTTTAGATTGGGCACCGCACGACGAATCACCAAAAACTGGAAACCAAATAAGATGGCCGCAATCGGCACAACATCCAAAACCGTGGCAAATGCCGTATGGAGGAACCCACCCAGAAAATCCAGCGGACTCATAACAAGATCCCGTAACCCATGACGAAAATCATCGGCGTCAACGAAGCAAAGGCAATCAGGCCAAAGCCGTCGGTCATCGGATTGCGACCACGAATACTCGACGCTAAGCCCACCCCCAATGCCGTCACCAAGGGCACGGTAATCGTCGAAGTCGTCACCCCACCCGCGTCATAGGCGATCCCAATAATCTCGGCTGGGGCAACCACGGTCATCACCACCACCCCAAGGTAGCCGCCCATAATCAGCCATTGAATCGGCCAGCCTTTCAAGATACGGATCACACCAATCACAATCGCCGCACCCACCGAAATCGCCACGGTATAGCGCAAGCCCAGCGCATAAGACTCGCGTGCTGCCAAGTCATCGGCAATCAGGCCACCGTCCGCCGCAACCGTAGCCGCCTCATCCGCTACCGCAATCAAAGCCGGCTCAGCGATGGTGGTGCCGAAGCCCAAGGCAAAAGCAAACAGGACCAGCCAAAGCAAACTCCCTTTGCGCGCAAAGGCATAGGCCATGGTCTCGCCAATGGGAAATAAACCCATCTCCAAGCCATAAACAAAGAAGGTCAGCCCCATAACCACCAATGCCAAGCCACCCAATAACTGCCCTAAATTTGGAATCGGCTGCTGCAAAACCACCAGCTGGAAGAAGGCGATGACCAACACAATCGGCGCCAAGTCGCGCAGACTGGAGAGCATGGAACGGAGAAACTGGAGTAGAGGTTGTGGCACGAAACTTCCTTGTCCTCGAGTCATTATGCGGCGCGCATCCGGGGATCGCTATACTGCGCCAATGCACCCTCTCTCACGGCAAGCTGGCGTCACCCTGGTTGAAGTTCTTCTTGCTTCGGCGTTAGCGGGGTTCGCGCTTCTCGCCTTAGCGATGCTGCATAGTCACAGTCTGCGCGGCATGGAACAAGCACAACGCCAGGTCGAAGCAACGTTCTTACTGCAAGATTTTGCCAGTCGTATGCAGGCGAATCCGGCCGGACGCGCCAGCTACGCAGGCTTCCTCGCCGGAACTCCGACCAGTCAAGGCTGCAGCAGCACGAACGACAGTGATGCCGCGAGCGTTTGCAACGCTACAGATCTCGCCGAACATGATGCATGGATGTGGACGGTGATGATTGAAGAAACACTCGGCGAGGATGCCAGCGCTGTACTGACTAGCCTCGTGAGCGGCGATACCAGCTACAAATTGACGCTCAGCTGGACCGAAAACAATGAAGCAATCGATGCTGAACTCATCTTCCGGCTGCGCCCTTGGATCCCATGATGCAGCCGCCTCCAAGACTCGCACACAAACAAGCAGGGCTGACCCTGATTGAGTTGCTGATTGCAATGGCGCTCGGCCTGATGATTGTGAGCGTCGTAATTGGCATTCTGGTTTCCGGACAACAAAGCCAACGCCTGCAACAAGGCTACGAAGAGCTACAAAACAGCGGACGCCATGCACTGTCATTTCTCGCACAGGAAATCCGGCGGGCGGGTTTCGATGAAAACGGCAGCTTGGCCATCGCAGCCCTGCAAGACCCTGGCACAGACCTGCTCAAGCTCGCGTATACCAATATGCTCGACTGCTCCGGCGCGACGGGTAATGTTTGGGTTGCGTATCGACTCAGCGACGCAGAACTCATGTGCGATGGCGACGAGGATCCGGCGCAAGCACTCACTACTGAAGTGGAAGCGCTGGGTTTTTTGTATGGCGAAGACACAGGGAGCTCAACCTCAGCGGCGGATGGATTATTTGATCGCAGCATCAATGTCTGGCGCCATGCCAGCCAAGTCACGAATTGGTCGCACGTGCAAGCTGTACAAGCGGCCATTCTTTTACGCTCAAGCCAAGAAGTGCTCGACCAAGATCTCAGCCAAAGCATTACCTTTTTCCCTGGCTATACCGCTGCAGGCACATATAACGACCGCCACCTGCGACGCGTCTTTCGAACCACCGTCTACCTCCGCAACCGCGAATGAATCGATCCCGACTCGCAAAACAGCAAGGCGTCGCACTGATCACGGTGTTGTTGTTGATCAGTTTATTGAGCCTTATTGGCATCGCGGCTATGCAAATGTCTGCTCTACAAACACGTATTGCGCGCGCGCAACAACAGATGGATTTTGCCCGCAATGTGGCTGATGCCGGACTGCAGGAAGCCGCAACCTATATCGACACCGGGCATGCGAATTACACCGCGGAAAGCAGCCTACCGATTACACCCAGTTATTCAATCGATGGCGAATCTCCCACGCTCGAGATTTCTGCATCGAGCAATGGCATCTATACGCTGAGTAGCGACTACGCCATGAACACTGGGTCCAGCGCCAACTTAACCGCTTCTATCCGTCGCCCCATGGCTGCAGCACTTCTGAATGGCGACATCCAACTCAGCACACCTTCTTCTCTCTCTGGAATCGATCAATGCGGCAACCACGACCTGGTCGGGCTCGCCTCAACCCAAAGCAGCGAAGGTGCAGCAATCAAAGGTGGCGGCACCTTCATCAGGGGCGTCACATCCCCACCCTCTTATGTGCTGAACATGAGCCTACCGGACATTCCTAACCTGATCAGTACGCTGGTCGCGGCCGGCATTCCAGACAAAACGACGGCTGACAAGAACTACAACATTGCGCATGGAGATCCGAGCAGCGATGCCACCTGCAATCTCAATAACATGTATGTCTTGCATGCCACTAATCCGGACTTCAATCTCAAAGCCAGTGGTTGCGGTCTGCTGCTCGTGGAAGGCAACCTAACCATTACCCAAGTGCACTGGCGCGGACTTGCGATTGTTGGCGGTAAATTCGAAGCGAAAGGCAATGCAAGTGCAAATAGCGCAGGCATCACTGGCGCCGTGATTAGTGGTGCGAACACTACAAAGACGGATGTATCCCTCAAAGACGGCGGCTATGTGCAATGGTGCAGCACCGCCGCGAACTGGGCCAATGACCTCACCCGCGAGACCGGTGCGCAGCTGTGGTTCAGTCACTGGACGGACCTCTAACGAAAAACGGTCACCCAACAAAAAACCCGCCGAAGCGGGTTTTTTGTTGGGTGACCGAAGTGAATTACTTCACTTGCGGATCCAGCTCGCCAGCCGCGTAACGCTTGAACATCACTTCCAGTGAAACCGGATTGATTTTGTCGGCCATGCCGGCAGAACCAAAGGCTTCATAACGTGCTTTACAGATTTCCATCATGCCCTTAGTTGATTCCTTGAAGAACTTACGCGGGTCAAAGTTGGAGGTATTTTCTGCAAGGTGCTTACGGATGGAACCCGTCGACGCCATACGCAGGTCGGTATCGATGTTGACCTTACGCACGCCGTTCTTGATGCCTTCTACGATTTCTTCAACCGGCACGCCATAGGTCTGGCCCATATCACCGCCGTAGTTGTTGATGATTTCCAGCCAATCCTGCGGCACAGAAGACGAACCGTGCATCACAAGGTGAACGCTCGGAATGCGTGCGTGAATTTCCTTCACGCGATCGATCGCGAGAATATCGCCCGTCGGTGGACGTGTGAACTTGTAGGCACCGTGCGAGGTACCGATGGCAATCGCAAGTGCGTCCACGCCGGTCTTCTTCACGAAGTCGGCAGCTTCATCCGGATCGGTCAGTAGCTGGCTGTGATCCAGCGTGCCTTCTGCACCAATACCATCTTCTTCACCGGCCTGCCCCGTTTCGAGGGAACCGAGGCAACCCAGTTCACCTTCTACCGAAACACCACCCGCGTGTGCCATTTCGACAACCTTACGCGTGGTTTCCACGTTGTACTCGTAGGAAGACGGGGTCTTGCCGTCAGACATCAAGGAACCATCCATCATGACCGAGCTAAAGCCGGACTGGATCGAGCGCAGGCACACATCCGGAGAGGTGCCGTGATCCTGGTGCATCACCACCGGGATGTGCGGATACATTTCAGTCGCCGCGATGATCAGGTGACGCAGGAACGGCTCGCCGGCGTAAGAACGCGCACCGGCAGAACCCTGCATGATGACCGGACTGTTGCACGCATCAGCAGCTTGCATGATGGCGTGAACCTGTTCCATGTTGTTCACATTGAAAGCCGGCATGCCATAGCCGTGTTCTGCAGCATGGTCGAGAAGCTGGCGCATTGAAATCAGCATGACTCTCTCCTTCGTTTCAGTTGAGTTTTCGACTCGATGGTTAAATTAATTTCTGAGCCTTTAATCTGGCTCAAGCATTTCACCGACGCGGACAATCTTCATCGCGTTGGTACCGCCGGCAATGCCGGTCAAATCACCTTTGGTCAAGATGACCAGATCGCCATGACGCACTGCGCCACGACGCAACAATTCTTCAACCGCATCCAGGTTCACCTGCACATGATCGGTACTGGTGAGATCAAAACTCACTGGATATACACCACGATACATAGTGACCCGGCGACGCGTTTGCAGATTACGCGTCATCGCAAAGATCGGGATTCCCGAGCTGATACGCGACATCCACAACGCGGTCGAACCGGACTCGGTAATTGCCGCAATTGCTTTCACACCGAGATGGTTAGCGGTGTACATGGTTGCCATCGCAATGGCTTCATCAACACGACTGAATTCCGTATTGATGCGGTGATCAGAGGTGCGCGCAATACGCTGCTTCTCTGCTTCCACACAAATGCGATCCATAGCAGAAACCACTTTGCACGGATGCTTACCGACCGCAGTTTCACCTGACAACATGACCGCATCGGTCCCGTCCAATACCGCATTGGCCACGTCAAAGACTTCCGCGCGGGTAGGAATAGGATTGGTGATCATCGTTTCCATCATCTGGGTCGCGGTGATCGCCAAACGATTACGCTCACGTGCGCGCTTAATGATGGACTTTTGAACCGGCGGCAACGCCGCGTCACCAATCTCCACACCGAGATCACCGCGCGCAATCATCACCACATCGGCCTCATCTAAGATGTCGTCGATGTTGGTAACCGCTTCGGCGCGCTCAATCTTGGCCACGATTCCACACTCAGACCAGCCGGCATCTGCAAGCAGCTTGCGGGCTTCGCGTACATCATCGCCGGAACGCACAAACGAGACGGCCACGTAATCGGCTTGCATCTCAGCTGCAATCCGAATGTCTTCACGGTCCTTCGCAGTCAAAGCGCCCGCCGACAAGCCACCACCCTGCACGTTGATGCCCTTGTTATTAGAGAGCTCTCCACCAACAACGACGCGACACTGAATACGTGGACCCACAATCTGATCAACCCACAACACAATGCGGCCGTCGTCGAGCAATAAGGTATCGCCACGCTTCACGTCTTCATGCAAATTGGAATAGGTGCTGCCTACGGCTTCGGCATTACCGGCATTGAGATCCAATGCTGTATCAATCGAGAAATCGCCGCCTTCAGCCAGATTAATCGGACCATTGGCAAACTTACCGATACGAATCTTCGGGCCTTGCAGGTCCCCCATCACACCCACCTGTCGGCCGAACGCCCGCGCGCGATTGCGCACATTCTCGGCACGAACCAGATGCTCTTCGCGAGTGCCGTGCGAGAAATTCAGTCGCACCACATCCACACCCGCTTCGATCATGGCGTCGAGCGCCTTCGGATCATCCGTTGCCGGACCGAGTGTGGCGATAATTTTTGTGCGACGGGGCATATAACCTGCCTATCTGGTGTGAATCAAACCGTTTAAATCAAGCAGCTTACTTTGCGCGCGCTTCCAGCATCGCAACCGCCGGCAGCGTTTTACCTTCGAGATACTCGAGGAATGCGCCACCTGCAGTGGAGATATAGGACACCTTGTCATAGATGTCATATTTCTGGATCGCAGCGATGGTGTCACCGCCACCTGCCAGTGAGAAGCCCGCCGCATTGGCAATCGCCATGGATACGGTCTTGGTGCCTTCACCAAACTGGTCGAATTCAAACACGCCGACCGGGCCGTTCCAAACAATAGTGCCGGCCTTAGCGATGATGTCCGCCAATTCTTGGGCAGATTTCGGACCGATGTCGAAAATCATTTCGTCATCTACAACTTGATCCGCATTCTTCAGAACTGCCGGTTCGTTTTCATCAAAGTTCTTACCCACCACCACATCAACGGCGATCGGAATGGTGGCATTACGCGCCTTCATCTTTTCCATCAGTGCTTGTGCGGTCGGAACCAAATCGTCTTCACACAAGGACTTACCGACATTGTGGCCGGCTGCCTTGAGGAAGGTGTTGGCGATACCACCGCCCACAACCAGCTGGTCCACTTTTTCTGACAGGGCTTCCAATACGGTAAGTTTGGTAGAAACTTTGGAACCACCGACGATGGCGACCATCGGACGCGCCGGATTCGCCAATGCCTTGGACAGCGCATCCAACTCTTCTTCCAGCAACAAGCCCGCCGCTGCAGTCGGTGCAAACTTAGCCACGCCATGGGTCGACGCCTGCGCGCGGTGCGCGGTACCAAAGGCATCCATCAAGAATACATCACAAAGGCTGGCGTACTTCTTGGCCAGATCTTCGTTGTCCTTCTTTTCGCCCGCATTGAAACGCACGTTTTCGAGCAACACCAGTTCGCCATCCGCGACGTCAGGTGCAGCATCGAGGTAATCCTTCACCAAACGCACCGTCTTCCCAAGCTTTGCGGAAAGATCATCTGCAATCGGCTGCAATGAGTTTTCTTCGGAATATTCACCTTCAGTCGGGCGACCACGGTGCGACATCACCATGACCTTGGCGCCGGCTTCCATTGCCTTCTTAAAGGTTGGCAGCGACGCAGTGATGCGCGCATCGGAAGTGACCTTTCCATCCTTGACCGGCACATTGAGGTCGGCGCGAATCAGTACGCGCTTGCCGGCGAGGTCGAGATCGTTCATGCGAATGAATTTAGACACGGAAAACTCCTAAATCGAATCGAGGTTCGAAACGAAGAAAGGCGGGAAAGCAGACTTCCTGTCTGCTTCCCCGCCCTCACTCTTAACGTTCTGCCAACACTTACTTGGAAACGTGCTGGACGAAACGCAGCATGTTGCAGGTGTAGCCGTACTCGTTGTCGTACCAAGAAACTACCTTAACGAAGGTGCCATCTAGCGCGATGCCAGCCTCGGCATCAAAGATAGAAGAGTACCCAACGCCACGGAAGTCAGTAGAAACCACCTTTTCATCGGTGTAGCCGAGGGTCTTGCTGATGTCGCCAGACTCGGAAGCCTTCTTCATCGCCGCGCAGATATCTGCATAGCTGGCTTCCTTGTTCAGCTCAACCGTCAGGTCAACCACCGACACATCAGAAGTCGGCACGCGGAACGCCATACCCGTCAGCTTGCCATTCAGTTCCGGCAGCACCACACCCACAGCCTTGGCTGCACCGGTGGAAGACGGAATGATGTTTTCCAGAATGCCACGGCCACCGCGCCAATCTTTCATGGACGGACCATCAACAGTCTTCTGGGTTGCAGTTGCTGCATGCACGGTCGTCATCAGGCCACGCTTGATACCCCAGTTGTCATTCAGAACCTTGGCAACCGGCGCCAGGCAGTTGGTGGTGCACGAAGCAGCAGAGATGATGTTCTGGCCTGCGTAGGTGTCATGGTTCACGCCATACACGAACATCGGGGTCGCATCCTTGGACGGAGCCGACATAACAACCTTCTTCGCGCCTGCATCGATGTGCTTCTGACAGGTTTCTTCGGTGAGGAAGAAGCCCGTGCATTCGATCACGAGATCACAACCAATTTCGTTCCACTTCAGGTTTGCAGGATCACGTTCTGCAGTCAGGCGGATGGTCTTACCGTTGACCTTGAGGTTGTTGCCATCCACAGCAACGTCACCTTCAAAGCGGCCATGTACGGAATCGTACTTGAGCATGTATGCGAGGTAGTCGGCGTCGAGCAGGTCGTTGATGCCGACCACTTCGATGTCCTTGAAGTCCTTCGCGATTGCGCGGAAAGCCATACGACCGATACGGCCGAAACCATTGATACCTACTTTAATTGCCATGTTTCTAGCTCCTAAATGTTCACCAGACCGATCAAAATCGGCCGTGCAAAGTAAAACCGATCAACCAAGTACGCGGTTTGCAGTCGCAACCACGTTATCCACGTTGAAACCAAACTCCTTGAACAGCTGGCCTGCTGGCGCAGATTCGCCAAAGCGATCCATCGCTACAATGCCGCCGTCGAGACCCACATACTTGTACCAAGACTGATCCACGCTCGCTTCGATTGCGACACGCTTCACACCTGGCGTCAGTACGGAATCCTTATATGCCTGATCCTGCTTATCGAACCTGCAAGTGGATGGCATGGAAACCACGCGCACCTTCTTACCGCTCATCGCATCTGCAGATTCCACTGCTAAGCCGACTTCGGAGCCGGTTGCGATCAGGATAATGTCTGGCGTGCCGTCACAATCCTTGAGGACATAGCCGCCCTTTTCGATGTTTTTGACCTGCTCAGCAGTACGCGCCATCGGCGTCAAGTTCTGACGCGAGAACACCAATGCTGTCGGCGCGTTGTTACGCAGCACGGCCATCTTCCAAGACACCGCAGATTCGACCGCATCACATGCACGCCAGGTTTCAAAACCCGGGATCACACGCATGGTGGCCAGCTGTTCTACCGGCTGGTGGGTCGGTCCGTCTTCGCCCAGACCAATCGAGTCATGGGTGTAGACATAAATGGTGCCGATCTTCATCAACGCAGACATACGCAACGCGTTACGCATGAACTCCATGAACATGAAGAAGGTACCGCCGTACACCTTGAAGCCACCATGCAGGACCATGCCGTTCATCATGTGCGCCATACCAAACTCACGCACACCCCATGACAAGTAGTTGCCGTTGGCTGTTTCTTTATTGATCTTCACAGTGCCCGACCAATTGGTCAGGTTGGAACCGGTCAAGTCGGCAGAGCCGCCAAACATTTCTGGCAGCAGCGGACCCATGGCTTCAATCGCATTCTGCGAGGCCTTACGCGACGCAATGTTCGGGCTGTCGGCTTGGGTCTTGGCGATGAATTTGTCCATCTCGACTTCGAAGTTCGCCGGCAATTCACCCGCCATACGACGCTCGAACTCCGCCGCTTCTGCAGGGAAGGCCGCGCGATAGGCTGCGAACTTTTCGTTCCATGCCGCTTCATCTGCAGCGCCCTGAGCTTTGTGATCCCAACCCGCATAAATATCGGCCGGAATTTCGAACGGCGCTGCCGTCCAACCAAGGTTTTCACGAGTCAGCGCAATTTCATCATTGCCCAGCGGCGCGCCGTGGCAATCGTGCGTACCCGCCAAGTTCGGCGAGCCGAAACCGATGGTAGTGCGGCAGCAAATCAGCGACGGCTTATCGGTCACCGACTTCGCTTCTTCGATCGCCTTATTGATCGCTTCCGGATCATGGCCATCGACATCGGCAATCACATGCCAGTTGTAGGACTTGAAGCGACCCGGAACACCCTTCTCCATCCAATCACCGATGTGGCCGTCGATGGAGATGTCGTTGTCGTCCCAGAACGCAATGAGCTTGCCCAAACCGAGCGTGCCTGCCATGGCGCAAGATTCATGCGACAGACCTTCCATCAAGCAACCATCGCCCATGAAGACATAGGTGTGGTGATCAACGATGTCATGGCCTGGCTTATTGAACTGTGCCGCGAGGGTACGCTCTGCAATCGCCATACCTACGGCATTAGTAATGCCCTGTCCCAACGGACCGGTGGTAGTTTCGATGCCATCGGCATAGCCATATTCCGGGTGACCCGCGGTCTTCGAGTGCAACTGACGGAAGTTCTTAATGTCTTCCATGGTCAGGTTGAAGCCAGTGAGATGCAGCAGTGAGTAGATCAACATCGAGCCGTGGCCATTGGACAGCACGAAACGATCGCGGTCTGCCCATTTGGCATTGGTCGGGTTGTACCTCATGTGGTCGTTCCACAGGACCTCGGCAATATCTGCCATGCCCATTGGCGCACCCGGGTGTCCAGAATTTGCCTTCTGGACTGCGTCCATGCTCAGTGCGCGTATGGCATTCGCCAAGTCTTTCCGTGACGCCATGCTGAAGCCTCCCTTCTCGCGTTTGGTGCGGAGCGGCGCTGTGCCGACCGCAAAATCAGATGCAGGACAACCCGCCCGGGTGACACCCTGTGGTGTCCGCGGGAAGGAAGAACCTGCGGGTTAATCAGGTCGCCGGTCGTGATACCGGCCAAAAGGACGCCGGATTTTCCACCAGTCGGCGCCTGCAGGGCAACGGTCGCCGCCCTGCAATCGCCAATGAGCCCATAAACTGCAGCAAAAACGCAGTAGATACGGACACGATTTCGAAAATTTCGATCAATAAATACTTATTAATCAACAAATATGATCAATCTTCGCTCACCCACTTGATCGAACAGCCCATACTCGGAATCTGCTGCACAGGGCCCTTGCCGGTTTCGATCACCTCTAGCATGCCTTCAAACAAGTCACGACGCGCACCTTCCGGCGCCGTTTCTTTGCGGCTGGCATCAAAGCGCCCACGGTACTGCAGCCCCAAATCGGCGTTGTAGCCGAAGAAGTCGGGGGTACAGACCGCGCCAAAGGCCTTGGCCACCGACTGATCCGCGTCCAGCAAATAGGGAAAAGGGAAATCGAACTCTGCTGCAACCTGAGCCATGTTTGCGGGCGAATCCTCTTCATACTGAGTCGGATCGTTCGACATGATCGCCACCGCGCCCAGCCCCATGCTCATCAGCTCACGCACATCGCGTACAAGGCGCGGACGAATCGCTTTGACATAAGGGCAGTGGTTGCAAATAAACATCACCAACAAGCCCTTTTCCCCGCGCGCGCTGTCCGGCGTCCACAGCCGACCTGCCGTATCCGGCAACTCAAATCCAGGAATCGCGGCACCAAAATCACAGACCGGGGTTTCTACGCTCACCATATTGCTTGCTCCAGAATTTAATTTGAGGGGGGTGCGCACGATGGCACTTCGAATGGGGCCGCATTCTACGGATGCAGTTCGACACTTCATCCCCACAATTTTTGGTGATATCACACAGCGGCGCAGCAAAACCCCAGCACAGGTTGACACCGATTCGNGCAATCTCTACATTGCTCGCACAGCGCCGATTTGAATCAGATTGCGGGCGCTTAATAAATCCGGCTAAAGCGATTAGGTTCCGAATATCGAAACCCGCTTGGCCGTGAGGCCGGCGGGTTTTTTCATGCACGCATGAAGCTCGTCGCTCCCACGAACACACCACGAAGACAAGCGAGAACTGCCATGTCCCAGACCACACTGTTCACTTCCGAATCCGTATCCGAAGGCCATCCGGACAAGATGGCAGATCAGATTTCAGACGCCGTGCTCGATGCCATCATTGCGCAAGATCCGCACGCACGCGTCGCTTGTGAAACCCTGACGAAGACCGGCATGGTGGTGCTTGCGGGGGAGATCACCACCTCAGCGAAGGACATTCCTTACGAGCAGCTGGTGCGTGATGTAGTCAATGACATTGGCTATGACCATTCCGACAAGGGCTTTGACGGTGATACCTGCGCGGTCATGAACGCGCTCGGTCAACAATCCGCCGACATTAATCAGGGCGTGGACCGTGGCGACCGTGAAAAGCAGGGTGCCGGTGACCAAGGCCTGATGTTCGGCTACGCCACCAACGAAACCGAAACCCTGATGCCAGCCCCGATCGATTATTCACATCGCTTGGTCCGTCGTCAGGCCGAAGTGCGTAAAAACGGTGAACTCGGCTGGCTGCGCCCAGATGCAAAATCACAGATCACCTTCCGCTACGAAGGCGGTAAGCCGGTCGCGATTGATGCGGTGGTGCTGTCGACTCAGCACGCGCCGGAGATTGAGCAAAAGGATCTGCATGACGCAGTCATGGACATGATCATCAAACCAACCCTGCCGCACGAATGGTTGCATGCCGAAACCAAGTACCACATCAACCCGACCGGTAAGTTTGTGATTGGTGGGCCGATGGGTGACTGCGGCCTCACCGGGCGCAAGATCATCGTCGACACCTACGGCGGCATGGCCCGTCACGGTGGCGGCGCATTCTCCGGCAAGGATCCATCCAAAGTGGATCGCTCGGCAGCCTATGCGGGTCGTTATGTGGCCAAGAACATCGTTGCCGCAGGCTTGGCGGATCGTTGTGAAATCCAAGTGTCATACGCGATTGGTGTTGCCGAACCGACCTCGATCAGCATCAACACCTTCGGCACCGGAAAGATCAACGACGACGCGATTGTGAAGCTCGTGCGCCAGCACTTTGATCTGCGGCCATGGGGCATCATCACCATGCTCGACCTGCTGCGTCCGATCTATCGCCAGACCGCGGCCTATGGCCATTTCGGTCGTAACGACATCGACTTGCCATGGGAACGCACAGACAAGGCCGATGAACTGAAATCCGCTGCAGGCGTCTGAATTCTGGTCTAGACTATCGATTCTTTCCGGAGGGAGCGTTGCGACGGGAACTCAAGAGCGAGTTTCCCGCCAGGCCTCCGGATGCTTTTAACTAAGCAACGGCGCTCGTGATCTTCAACCTCATATAGGAGACACGAGCATGAACGCCGTCGAATCCATTCGCACTGCAGCGCACACCGACTACTACGTTGCCGACATGAACCTTGCCGCCTGGGGCCGCAAGGAAATCCAGATTGCTGAAACCGAAATGCCGGGCCTGATGGCTACGCGCGCGAAGTACGCGCCGTCGCAGCCGCTGAAGGGTGCGCGCATTGCGGGCTCCTTGCACATGACCATCCAGACCGCGGTTCTGATTGAAACGCTGACCGCTCTCGGCGCTGAAGTGCGCTGGGTTTCGTGCAACATCTACTCCACCCAAGATCATGCTGCCGCCGCCATCGCTGCAACCGGCGTGCCGGTGTTCGCCTACAAGGGCGAAACCTTAGAAGAGTATTGGCAGTTCACCCACCGCTTGTTCGAGTGGGACGGGAATCCGGCCAAAGATGGCGCCAATATGATCCTCGATGACGGTGGCGACGCCACCATGCTGCTGGTACTGGGGAGTAAGGCCGAAAAAGATCTTTCGGTCCTGAACAATCCGGGCAGTGAAGAAGAGCGCGTGCTGTTTGCCGCGATCAAGAACAAGGTTGCCGAAGATCCGACTTGGTATTCCACCCGTCTCGCCCAGATCAAGGGCGTCACCGAAGAAACCACCACAGGCGTCCACCGCTTGTATCAAATGCAGGAGCGCGGCGAACTGCCGTTCCCGGCCTTTAACGTGAACGACTCCGTTACCAAGTCCAAGTTCGACAACCTGTATGGCTGCCGCGAGTCACTGGTCGACGGCATCAAGCGTGCCACCGATGTGATGATCGCAGGCAAGATCGCAGTCGTGCTCGGTTACGGCGACGTGGGCAAGGGCTCTGCACAATCACTGCGCGGCCTTGGAGCTACCGTGTGGATTACCGAAATCGATCCAATCTGCGCATTGCAGGCCGCAATGGAAGGCTACCGCGTGGTGAGTATGGATGAAGCCGCTTCGCAGGCGGACATCTTCGTCACTGCAACCGGCAACTTCCACGTGATCAACGCCGAACACCTGCTACAGATGAAGCACGAAGCGATCGTCTGCAACATCGGTCACTTCGATAACGAAATCGATGTGGCCAGCCTTGAGCAGTATGAGTGGGATGAAATCAAACCGCAGGTTGATCACATCACGCTGCCGAGCGGCAACAAGATCATCTTGCTGGCCCAAGGCCGTCTGGTGAATCTCGGCTGTGGCACCGGCCATCCGAGCTTCGTGATGTCGAACTCCTTCACCAACCAAACCCTGGCGCAGATCGAACTGTTCACCAAGACGGATGAGTATCCGACCGCGGTGTACACCTTGCCGAAGCACTTGGATGAAGAAGTCGCACGCCTGCACCTCGACAAGATTGGCGCCAAGCTCACCAAGCTCACCGACCAGCAAGCGAAGTACATCGGCGTAGCGGCACAAGGTCCGTACAAGCCAAACCACTATCGCTACTGATCACGGCAATGTCGGTCGTCTCTCGCGACTTCAGCCTCGAGTTTTTCCCGCCCAAAACCGATGAAGGGCGGGAAAAACTGCGTGCCGTACGCGCCGAATTGGTGAGTGCAATTGCGCCCGCCTATATCTCGGTCACGTTCGGCGCAGGCGGCTCGACCCAAGAAGGCACCTTCGACACTGTCGCAGAGATTCAGGGCAGCGGCACCGCCGCGGCCCCACACCTCTCGTGCGTTGGTTCGACCAAGGACAGCATTCGTGGACTACTGAAGCGTTACCAAGACGCGGATATTTCCCGCATCGTTGCGCTACGTGGCGACATGCCGTCGGGAATGCGTGACGCGGGTGAACTGCACTACGCCAATGAACTGGTCACCTTTATTCGGCAAGAAACCGGCGATCACTTCCACATCGAAGTGGCGGCCTATCCGGAATTCCATCCGCAAGCGACCAGTGCGCAAGCCGATTTGAATCATTTCGCCGACAAGGTGAAGGCCGGCGCCAATGGCGCCCTCACACAGTACTTCTACAACGCCGATGCGTACTTTCGTTTCTTGGAAGACGCACAAGCACTCGACATCAACGTGCCGATCATTCCCGGCATCATGCCGATCACGAATTACAAAA
>JGI10211J34971_10000786_pt1 | contig 26429 bp, 21 predicted proteins | sample Etolagsediment_FD_34971 | JGI IMG/M metagenome (IMG submission 34971)
CTTATTAGAATTTCAGAATAAAAAAAGGCGACTATAAATAGCCGCCTTTTAAAATAATTTTTCTTTTAGCTATTCGTTGATTTTAAAGTTATCACCTTTTACGTAAGTTTTCTTTAAAGCAACTAGTGGATGACTTGAAGACATCTGGAACTTAATCAAAAGTTCTCTTGCTAGCATATCTCTTTCCTGCTGGCCTTTTGGAAGCTTCATCTTAGAAGGGACAGTAATCCAGCCATTAGCATTTCTGTCAAAAACAGCCGGTTTATCACCTTCATATCCCATATGGACATCTTCTAGCCAGTTAAGGTCATCCCATCCCATGGTCTCAATATACTTTTTAAGGAAAGGTGTAAGTTTGCTGTAATCAGGAATTAAATTAACATCATATCGATAACCAATATGCTGTCCGATTGATTTTTCTCTCTCAGATTTAATATCCTTATCTTTTAACTTAGCACCGCCAACAGCTTGATACTTTCCACCTTTTACACCTAAAGAGAATGACTTAGTTGTTTTTTTTGTTTTAGTAGTTTTTTTTGCTTTTGCCATTTCTCCTCCTATATTGAATGATAGTTTTTAACACCAACAGTCATATCTGTTCCAGCTAATGGCACTTTTGCCATTGCTGAAGCTTCCATTGTCAATGCCGCTAAATCCTCAGGCTCAAGCGAGTGAATATTCGTTTTACCACAAGCTCTAGCCATCAGTTGAGCTTCAAGAGTCATTGTATTAAGCATGTTATAAACTCTTTCTGCAGCTTCTGTTGGATCTAATCTACTTCTAAGAACTGGGTCTTGAGTTGCTACGCCCACTGGACATCTTCCTGTGTGGCAGTGATAGCAATAACCAGCTTCTACTCCCATTTCTTTTTCGAAATCAGCTTCTGGGATATCTTTATTACAATTAAGTGCAATCAGACCTGCGGTTCCAATGGCGATTGCATCAGCGCCAAGCGCAAGTGCTTTTGCCATATCAACACCGTCTCTAATTCCACCAGCGTAAACTAACGTAATATCTCCAGACTTACCTACATCATCGAGAGCTCTTCTAGCTTCTCTGACAGCACCAATACCAGGAATACCTGTATTTGCTGCCGCTACGTGCGGACCAGCGCCCGTTGAACCTTCCATGGAGTCTAAGAAAATTGAGTCAGGATCACATTTAGCTGCCATTCTCACATCGTCATACACTCTTGATGCACCAAGTTTTAATTGGATAGGTACTTGGTTATCAGTTAGCTCTCTAAGTTCTGCTACTTTTAGGGCTAAATCATCTGGTCCCATCCAGTCAGGATGTCTCGCAGGCGATCTTTGATCAATACCGGCAGGTAAAGATCTCATTTCAGCTACTTGATCGGTAACTTTTTGACCCATCAAGTGTCCACCCATACCCACTTTTTGACCTTGGCCGATAAATACCTCAATGGCATCCGCTAATTGAGCGTGGTGTGGATTAAAACCATATCTTGACTGAATACACTGGTAATACCACTTGTTAGAATATCTTCTTTCATCAGGTATCATGCCGCCTTCACCAGAACAGGTAGCACTACCTGCCATAGTTGCTCCTCTAGCCAAAGCTGTTTTTGCTTCATAAGACAAAGCACCGAAGCTCATACTTGTGATATAAACAGGAATATCCAGTTTAATTGGATTTTTAGCTCTTGGGCCGATAACAGTTTCTGTTAAACATTTCTCACGATATCCTTCAATAACAAATCGTGTTAGAGTTCCTGGAAGGAATGTCAAGTCATCCCAGTGAGGAATTTTTTTCATGAGAGCCATACCTCTCATTCTGTATCTTCCTAACTGAGCCTTGATGTGGATATCATCCATGACTTCAGGAGTAAAGATTGCATTTTTACCTAAAATAGTTGTATTTCTTTTTGCCATAATATCTCCTTAACCTAATATTCCTTTTCTTTCACTTGGCTCTAAGTTGTCATAGTTCCAAAGTTTTTTACCAGCTACATATTTCTTAAATTTACTTACTGGTGTTTTTGGGTTGATCTCAGCGTTATTAAGTTTCTGTTCAAGCCATTTGATTTCGTATTCATTCATTTCGCTTTCAACACAGTCACTACCTAGTGACTTCACTTCACCGCCAACAAATATCATACCGTCATACATAGAGTCGCCCATATTGGCGCTAACATCCCCACATACAATTATTCTTCCTCTTTGCATCATGAAACCAGTAAATGCACCAGCATTACCACCTATGATAATCGTTCCGCCCTTCATATCGATACCAGTTCTAGCACCAGCATTACCTTTAACAATAAGATCGCCACCTCTTAATGCGGCACCAAAACATGATCCAGCATTGTTTTCGACTAAAACTTTACCAGCCATCATGTTTTCAGCACATGACCATCCTACTCTTCCTTTAATCCTTACAGTCGGGCCGTCAATACACCCAACTCCAAAGTATCCTAAACTTCCTTCGAATATAATGTTGAGTTTGTTTAAAATACCTACTCCCAAAGAGTGTTTGGCACCTGGGTTTTTAATAACAACAGTTCCATAACCTTTTCTCATAGCGTCTCTAATCTTTTGATTAAGATCTCTCGCCTCAAGGTCTGTACAGTCGATTGAAGTTCTTTTATTGAAATCAACATCAAAGTTACCAAAATAGGTATAATTCTCTTCTTCAGTAGGATTAAAGAATAATTGTTGAGTTCTTCCAGTTAGGTTTTCATCTGAAAACGCTAAATTTTCTTTTTTTGCTATACCTGCCATACTTTTACCTCCGCTTCATATGGGTCATAAGTTGAAATTTCATGTGGAAAGATATTTCTAATTGCCACTTCCTCAGAAGCGCATGCAACAATGTCCTTACTTTCGTATATAACCATTGGTTTAGCGGCCATATAGTCTTTAGCCATACCTAATTGATCTTTTGTAGCAACAACATAAGTAAATACCCCGTCAAGTTCATCCAAACTATCGTGCATTGCCTGTTCTAATTCAATACCTCTTGCCATTTTATCAGCGATATAAACTGCAATGATTTCAGAGTCACAGTTAGAGTTGAAACGGTAGCCTTTTCTTTCTAATACTCTTCTGTTACCCCAATAGTTAGTTAACTGACCATTATGAACAACAGAAACATCTTCAAAAGGAAATGCCCAGTATGGATGTGCAGACTTAATATCCACATCCGACTCAGTTGCCATACGAGTATGACCAATACCATGTGTCCCCATAAATTTTCCAAGACCATATTGATCTGATACAGTGGTGGCATCACCAAGATCTTTTATCAACTCTAAACCTTTTCCAATAGATAAGATTTCTGTTTTTTCAACAGTTTCAATTTCTGTAGCTAATTCAGTAAGATCGCCTTTAAAATCAAATTCATATCGAAAAGCGTATGGAGTGCTGGAGCTTTGTTTAGTTACTTTAGCACCATGTTTTTTTAAGATGGCATCTACCTGAGTTTTTCTATCCTTCAGCTGCTCAGGTGAGTCGATGACAGCTTTAACTTTTTCAGCTTCGTTTTCTGAAATTTTAAATCTCATCACAAAGCCTTTTTTCATAGGGGTGCCGTACATAGCGTAACCAGTTGAGTCTGGACCTCTATGTTTTAACCCTTGTAACATGAGGCGCATTTGTTCACCTACATTTACGGTCTTCTTTCTATTAATTACTCCAGCTATTCCACACATACTTTTCTCCTTATATTGTTCTTATGGTAAGCAATCTAAATATTTATCAAGATCCCACTGAGTTGGAGTTGCTAGGAATTCTTCCCACTCATCTCTTTTATATTCAGTGAATACTCTTAACATGTCCCCTGGAAGGGCGCCTTGAATAAGTTTGTCTTTATCTAACTTATCGAGAGCTTCGCCAAGGGTCATAGGTAATTTTTCTTTACCAGCATTAGCTTCGTACATATTTGCTTGTTCTGGCTTACCTGGATCCATTTTTTCTTCAATTCCGTGACCAAAAGCAGCCAATAAACCAGATCCCATGAGATATGGATTGTGAGCTGAGTCAACAGAACGATATTCAAATCTACCAGGAGCAGATACACGAAGACCGCAAGTTCTATTTTGGTATCCCCAGTCAGCGTAAACAGGAGCCCAAAAACCAGCATCCCATAGTCTTCTGTATGAGTTAACTGTTGATGATCCTAAAGCGGTTAATGCAGGTAAATGTTCCATTACTCCGCCAATAGCCCAAAGACCAATTTGTCCCGGGATTCTTCTGTCATCTGTATCTGGCATAAAGACGTTTTCACCACCTCTTCTATGATGATAAACTTGATCCATTCCTGGAAGCGATTTTTGATCATTACCGCATGGGATTAATTGATCTTCTCCATCTCTCCACAAAGAAATATTGGTATGACAACCAGAAGCTGAAACACCAACAAATGGTTTTGATAAGAAGCATGCAATCAGATTAAATTCTCTAGCAACCTGAGCACAAATTTGACGATAGGTAGATAGCCTATCAGCATTTCTTACAACATCATCATAGTTAAAGTTCAACTCTAACTGGCCTGGTGCATCTTCGTGATCTCCTTGAATAATGTCAAGACCCATGAAACGAGAGTACTCAATTACTTTCATATACACTGGTCTTAATGATTCAAATTGATCAATGTGATAACAATAAGGCTTTGAGAAACCAGAGCCCGTCGGAGTTCCGTCTTCATTTTTTGTAAGCCACATCATTTCTGGTTCTGTACCAGCTCTAAGTTCTAGTCCGTGTTTTTCCTTAAATTCTTTGTGTGCTCTTTTTAGGTTACCACGACAATCTGAAGTTAAAAATCCACCTGGATCATTTTCCTCTTCTCTATTTCTGAAACAAGTACAAAAAACTCTGGCTATTCTTTTATCCCAAGGTAATTGAACAAAAGTTTCTGGATCGGGAATACCTACTAGCTCATGAGCTTCAGGACCGTATCCGATATAATCACCATGTCTATTAGTAAATAAGTTTGCGGTTGAGCCATAAACTAACTGAAAACCTTTTTGGGAAACTGTTTCCCAGTGATCGGCTGGGTAACCTTTACCAACAATTCTTCCTGTAACAGAAATAAATTGAAAATAAATATATTCAATTCCGAGCTCGTTAATCTTACTTCTTACTTTTTTTACGTTTTCATTTCTTTCTTTATCTGCAACGTATGTTTCTAATGCTGTCATTTTATTCCTCCTTTAAACATCAGCTCCAAGGGAACGGGCTATTTGAGACCGGATGTAATTTCCCTTCTTCATAGCGAGAAAATCTGAAAGGTTCTAGAATATCAGATTTATTCCCTAGTACTTCATCAGATACTAAATCGCCAACACCTGCCATTTTGTATCCATGATTTGCATCTGCAATAATATAAACATTTTCTCTGTATTGGTCGAATACAGGAAAACGATCTGGTGTCACACATCCAATACCACCAGCTTTTTGGCGTTTGTATTTAGAATGACAGCCATCAAATTGACTCTGACAAAAAGCCAAAGCCGAAGTAAACTTATCTTCAAATGCTGGTCGGGGTTGAAATTCCTCAGACTCATGTCCGTAAGGATCTAATTTTACCTCCGAGGCAGGCTTTTCAACATCATAAGGAGAAGATCCTCCTTGAATACCATTTCGGTAAACATCAGGTTTGTAATAGAAACCCCACATTTCATTTTCATGAATTACGTTTCCTGTTTTATTAGATACTAGTGTTGACTCGGTATCCACGTGGATAACAGGATATTCAGTTCCTTTGGCAGTGCGATAACTATTTGGATCAACATCTATTTCCCCTTCTTCAAGGGCCATATAAGACCACATCGGGAGTTGATCAGTATAAGTGCCATCAGGTTGCTTAATTCTTACAGTGCTAGGAAGGTCTAGCATTTCCCAAAAGGTTCTAACCCAAGGACCTGCCGCAACCACTAACTGAGTGCATTCGATGGTACCTTGATTAGTTTCAACTGCACTCACAGCACCGCTACCGTTTGCAGTGATAAGATTATTTGCCTGAACGCCCTCGAGAACCTTTGCCCCGGCTGCTTCAGCTAATTTTTTAAATCCTAAATTTGCATCTCTGTTAGGTCCATATCCAGAATTTTTTTCGTGAAGAACAGAAGTTATTCCTTGAGCTTGCCAATCTGGTAATAGTTCTTTCATGTATTTATCACAATCAGCTGCACCTTCAATAAAAGTAGATTCATATCCAATTTCTTTTTGCTGAGCGTAAACTTCTGCCATACCCTCATGCATCAGTTGAGAGTTGATTTGCATATATCCGACAGGTCTAAATTGAAGAACATCAGCGTTTTTATTCCATACATCTACAGAATGAGCCATTAATCGTCTCATCGCTGGTTGGTAATAATTATTTCTTACAATTCCACATGCAACACTAGTGGCTCCATGACCTATTTTAGTTTTTTCTATGACAACCACAGAGTCTTCTTTTAATTGACCCTTGCTAGATAATTTTTTACATAAATGCCAAGCTGTGCTTAAGCCATGAATACCACCACCTATAATTAGGTATTCACATTTAGTCGGTAAACTCATTTTTATTCCTCCGAATAAAGGTTATTTTGCTCTTGGTTTAATGAAAAAACATGTTGTGTTTCAAATTATGAAACAAATTTTTGTCTTAGAATCCTTAGTTATCAACAATAAGCTTTGATATTTTAATTGAGGCGCTTTGAAGCAACTTAACGTATTCCATAGTATTTTTTGGATTCATAATACTCCTACTCCCTGAAAGAGAAATTCCCGCAAAGGATCTTTTTTCTTTATCTAAAATTGCAACTCCTATTCCATAGGTATTCTCAAAAGCTTCACCATGATTTAACGCATATCCTTGAGTTCTTATTTTAGATAAATGTTTTTTCAAATCAGATAAATTGCCGATGGTATTATTAGTATGAGGATAAAAATTATAACTTTTATATATAGATGAGATTTCATTTTCGGGTCTATAAGCAAGCATCACTTTTCCTAAAGCGCAACAATGTGCATCTAACCTCATACGGAATGTTCGATGGGAAGCATCATTATTCACGTGGGAGATTTTGTCAGAATGGACTATCTGTGAACCTTCAAGCATTGCTAAATATGTAATTAAATTAGTTTTATTTGATACCTCTTCTAAAATTTCTTTTGAAGTCTCAGAAATAGATTGAAGGTAGTCTGAAGTTTCCCCAAATTGAAATGCTTTATGTCCCATTGTGTAGGTATTCAATGAACTATTTTTATGGATATATCCTAATTGTGTTAGAACTGATAAAAGGCGAAATGTAGTTGTTCGAGAAATAGAAGCCTTTCGAGAAATGGTGGCTGCTTTTTGAGGAAAAAGAGATTTAGATAAAATTTCTAAAATTTTAAATGATTTCTCTAATGACTTATTTATATATTTCAAATCACTAGTCATAATTAAATAATTATTCCACTTTATGGAACATCATTTAATATCTTTTATGAATTGAAATCAATATTATAAGAATTTATTTTCTAAATTTTCTTTTAAACGATAATAAAAACCCAAAAATGGTAAGAGCTTGATTATCAAGTATTTAAAAAAATTCTTATTATTTTTGATTTTAGAAATTACTAAATCTTCATTTTGATTAGTTGTGAGCATATTAGCGGCTTTGTATCCAAGATATGGCATTAACGCAACACCACTACCATTACATCCAAATACATAAACTCTATTATCTAATCTTTTTAACATTGGAAGAGTGTTAAAAGTAACACCAACCTTACCCCCCCAAATATAATCTATCGAAAAATCACCAATTCTTGGAAGAATTTGCTTAATCTTTTTAATAAAAAAAGATTTCACCAAACTATTACTTTCCATTCCATATGCCCAAATAGGAAAAGCGCCAAATAATAATCTTTTATGATCAGGGGAGGGTCGAAAGTAATATAAGTCATTTTTACTATCTGAATACATTCTTAACTTAGGAAGTAATTGTTGAATAGTGTTTTCAGGCAATTCATTGGTAGCGGCAATGTAAGAAGGAACGCCAATTATATTGTAATGATCTTTTCCAATGGGTTTTTCAGAATATCCGTTAGTAGCAATTATAAGATATTGAGATTTTATCATTCCCTCTGAGGTTACAATTTCATAATGATTATTCATTTTTTTATATGAAATTAATTTACATGGACTAAAAATCTTAACATGGCTAGATAAAGCTTTTTTTAAAAAAAAATTATATAGCATTGATGGATTTACGCTTGCAGCATTTTTAACAAGCATCCCTCCTTTATAATAATTATTAATTATTTCATCATCTAAATTATATAAAATGGATATATCTAAATTTGAAAGAGAATTAAGAAGGTTAGTTTTACTCTTAAGAGCTTCTAATTTTTTTTGACTATGAGCCAATACTAGCCTTCCTGTTTTTTGATAGGAAACCTCATCGTGATGGTGGTTGATTTGATCTTCTAGATATTCAAATGAATTAATTGACTCTTGAATGAATTTTTTTGCTAAGTCATCACCATACTCTTGAAATAAATTTATTTTTTTTCCAAGATTCAACCCCCCAGATACCATTCCGGCACTTCTTGTACTAGCACCTTCTCCTAATGCTAGCTGGTCAATGAGTAAAGTATTAAGTCCTTTGGAAGAAGCTTGGGAAGCAGCACATACTCCCGTGTATCCTGCGCCAACAACAACTAAGTCAAAAGAAGCGTTTCTAATTTCACAATTCTTAAAGTGATAAGGCTTAAAAAACTCCCACCAATATGGATAAGTTTTCAAAGATTATTTATCGTAACCAGGTATCCAACTAGTGCCAGCCAAAGGAACTCTTGCCATCGCCGCAGCTTCGACAGTTAAAGCGGCTAAATCCTCCGGTTCAAGATTTCGAACATCTGATTTACCATTAGCTCTAGCGAGTGTTTGAAGTTCTAAAGTTAAAGTAGCAAGATAGTTTTTAACTCTTTTACCTGCTAGATCGGGTTCAAGTCTTTTTTCTAATTCAGGGTCTTGAGTCGCAACACCCACTGGACATCTTCCTGTATGACAATGATGACAATAACCTGCGGCGGTTCCTAGTTTTTCATAATCTTCAGGATACATGTCAGCATTACAATTTAAAGCTATCATAGCAGCTGATCCAATAGAAACAGCATCAGCGCCCATTGCAATTGCTTTAGCAACATCAGCTCCAGATCTTATCCCACCCGAGACAATTAATTGAACTTTTCGATGCATGTTTAATTCTTTCAAGGAGTCGACAGCTTCCCTTAGCGCACCAAGTGTTGGTATGCCAACATGTTCAATAAAAACATCTTGAGTTGCGGCTGTGCCACCTTGCATGCCATCAAGCACAACAACGTCTGCACCTGCTTTTACAGCTAAAGCTGTGTCATAATAAGATCGGGCAGCACCTACTTTTACGTAAATAGGTTTTTCCCAATTAGTAATTTCTCTTAATTCTTGAATTTTAATTTCTAAATCATCTGGTCCAGTCCAGTCAGGATGACGACAAGCACTTCTTTGGTCTATACCTTCAGGTAAATTTCGCATTTGGGCTACTCGCTCATTAATTTTTTGTCCAAGTAACATACCTCCCCCACCAGGTTTAGCACCTTGACCAACGACTACTTCAATAGCGTCAGCTTTACGCAAATCATCAGGGTTCATGCCATATCTAGAAGGCAGTAACTGGTACACTAAATATTTAGAAGATTTTCTTTCTTCTGGAGTCATGCCTCCATCACCAGTAGTAGTAGATGTACCCATAGCTGATGCGCCCCGGCCAAGGGCATCTTTTGCATTAGCGCCCAAAGCACCAAAACTCATTCCAGCAATAGTAATTGGGATATCTAGGGTAATTGGTTTTTTTGCAAAACGATCTCCAATTACAACAGAAGTGTTACATTTTTCACGATAACCCTCTAAAGGATATCTTGAAGCAGATGCGCCCAAGAAGACTAAATCATCAAAATTAGGAACTTTTCTTTTAGCCCCTAAGCCCCGAATTTGATAAATACCCTCCCGTGCCGATCTTTGAATTTCAGCAATAGTATCATGTGGGAATGTGCTAAATCCTTTTAAATTTTTTTTAATTTCACTCATTAGTAATTACTCACATTATCTATTTTAAAATTATAAAGATTTCTAGCAGATCCATATCTTTTAAACTTTTTAGGATCAGCTTTAATATTTTGAGCCTCTAATAAGGCGCTCAAATGTTTTATCTCTTTATCATTCATTTCTTTTTCAATACAGTCTGCTCCGAGACTTTTTACCTTTCCTAAACAATAAATTTTGGCTTCATAAATGGAGTCGCCTAGATATTCATCTGCATCTCCTAGTATTACAAGATTACCGCTTTGAGCCATAAAAGCAGACATATGACCAACCGAACCCTTAACTATAATGTTAATCCCTTTCATTGAGATACCGCAACGAGAACTTGCGTCTCCATCAATAATTAAAGTACCACCATGACCTGTCGCTCCAGCTGACTGAGAGGCGTTTCCTTTAACGTGAACAAGGCCAGACATCATATTCTCTGCTACGCCCGTACCGACATTGCCTTCAATTGTAACTTCAGCATTTTTGTTCATTCCCGCACAGTAATAACCAACGTGACCTTTGATAGTAACTTTAATTTCATCTTGCAAACCAGCACAAAGAGCATGATTACCAAGGGGGTTTTTGATTACAAAGTCTCTTTGATTTGATTTCAAATCAATATGCTGCAAATAAGAATTAACTTCACTTAGTGTTTTTTTTGATAAATCAAAATTCATTAACTACCCCACGAATATACGATACCTGGTTTAGGTTCGTAGATATCTGCTTTATTAACATCAGGTAAATGAGCCATTGCTTGAAACTCTGAAGCAATCGCTACATAGTCTTTTGTCTCCGCAATAACCGCTGGTTTGCATGCTATTTCATCCCTCAGAACGGCAAAGCCTTTTTGCGTTCCAGTGATAAAGGTATAAAAACCATCTAAATCTTTTAGCCCATTCATTAAAGTTTCTTTTAAAGATATTTTATTTTTTAAACTATTTGAAATATATCCAGCTGCAACTTCAGTATCATTTAGAGATTTGAATTCTGCACCATTTTTAATCAGACTTCGACGAAGATTATTGTGATTTGATAATGATCCATTGTGAACTAAGCACTCATCTTCCCCAGTTGAATATGGATGAGAGCCATCAGTGGTAATTGCACTTTCAGTAGCCATACGAGTATGACCAATGGCATGAGATCCTGAAAATTTATCTAGGGAGAATTTTTTTACAACATCTTTAGGGTTTCCTACCTGTTTGAAAATCTCAATGGATTTTCCGTAACCGACTAAATCAATACCTTGAATACTTTTTAAAATTGGAATTGTTTTTTCTGGTTTTGTAGAAGTTTCAATAACTACATGGTCAGCAATTAATTTGTACTTTGTATTTGTTAGTTTTGATTTTAAAATTTTTTTAAGATCTTTAAGATCAAAGTTTGTTTGTAAACATACAGTATATTTAAATTTACTAGACTTGTTATAAACAGCAAATCCCGCACTATCAGGACCTCTTGAAGCCATATTATTCATCATCCCTGTTAATAATTTTCCTAACTGTTTGTTATATTTCTTATTTTTGAGATAAATCCCAACGATACCACACATTAAATTAAACTCCTTCGTAACCGAATTCTAACGCCGCATCAGTGATACTATGATAAAAAGAACCACCAAAACTGCGTAAAGCAAATATTCTCATACTTATAGGATTACTGCTGACAAAATCAATCAATACGTTAATTCCATTGTAAGTAGTGTTAGCACAATTGCCTTCTTTAAAGACATCTGCGTTTACATTCAAGGGAGAACCTTTTTTTATCACATCTAAACAACGGTCACCTTTTATTTCGATTACAGCTCTAGAGTGAGATAAATCAGTAATCGCAAAGTCATTTTCGTTGCAAGCTTTCATAATTAAATCGTGTAAATTTTTATTAGGCGATATGCATAACCATGTATCTGGTCCAATCCATAAAATTCTTAAATTTTGATTTACTGCAACTTGAGGGTATTCTAAGGGTAAAGATAAACCATCAATATTTATTTGACTAATGCTCGCTTCACTTTTTTTAAACTTCGCAATTTGAAAAATAGAAAGATTTTTAATCTCTGATATTTTTAATAGATCTAATTTGCCTTCATGATCTCCAAATAAACCAATTTTATGATCAAATTGTAAAGCAGAAATATTATAATCACTCATTTTACGACCTTACCCTCTCCCCTTTCGGATCAACATAATGGGAAGAAACAACCTCAACAGGTATAGAGATATCTTTAAGAGGAGAAACGGCGATTAATTTTTTTCCAATTTGTTTTTTTCCATCTTTTAAAATTGCAATAGAAAATGGATTGTTATACTCCACACTCCAACATGAAGAAGAAACATGACCTAATTTTGGAATGGGTGTAGGTGCCTTGTCATCAGCGACTAAATGTGATCCCTCAGGGATTTTACTCTTTTTATCCACTGGAACTAATCCCACGATAGTCTGTCTGTCTTCACTTATAAAGGCATCTTTTGATAACGACCTCTTACCAATGAAGTCTTTTTTCTGACTTACCATTCCATTTAGACCTACGTCATATGGAATATTTCTACCATCTAATTCTGGACCAGCAACGTGACCCATTTCTATTCTCAATGTTGAGAGTGCCTCAGTTCCATAAGGTTGAACTCCAAACTCAGAGCCTGTTTCCATAATTTTTTTCCATAAATGTAAACCGTAGTTTGACTCAACGTTGACTTCAAATGCCAGTTCTCCCGAAAATGAAATTCGATATATTCTTGCGGGAATATCGCCAAGCTTTGTATCAACAAGCCCCATAAAAGGAAGACCTTCATTTGATAAATCAGTGCTAGGAAATAATTTTGCTAAGAGTTCTCTTGACTTAGGGCCTGCTACCGCAACACCTGCCCATTGTTCTGTTGTAGAAAGAACATTGACATCAAGATCCGGCCAGACAACTTGGAGATAATATTCCAAATGAGAAAGAACATTTGCTGCTTGTGCAGTGGTTGTCGTCATATGAAAGTGATTTTCTGAGAGTCGAGAGGTAGTTCCGTCATCAAAGACCATACCATCTTCTCTTAACATCACACCATAGCGAGCTTTACCAACAGGTAACTTCAACCAAGCATTAGTATAAACTCGATTTAAAAATTCAGGCGCATCAGGACCTTTGATATCTATCTTTCCCAGGGTAGTAACATCACAAATACCAACATTTTTTCTAACATTTGCCGCCTCTCTATTGACTGCATCATTCATTGTTTCTGTACCTCGAGGATAATATCGAGGTCTAACCCATAAGCCTGCCGCAACAAAAACTGCATTATGCTCTTCATGCCAAGTATGAATAGGAGATTTACGTGTTGGCAAATAATGATTTCCAACTTCGCGGCCAACAATCGTACCAATAGTAACTGGTGTATAGGGTGGACGGAAAGTAGTATGCCCTACTTCNGGTACAATCTTTTTTTCAATATTGGAGACATATTGAAGACCATTTAAATTACTTGTTTTCCCCTGATCGCCAGCCATACCTAAGGTAGTGTATCGCTTAACATGTTCAATAGATCGAAAACCCTCTCGAAGCGCTAACTCTACATCCGAGACCGCAACATCATTTTGAAAATCAATAAACCTTTTGGGTTTTTGACCATTGGGTAGTGGCATGCACCATAATTTCTCATGTGGCTTTTGATCTGGTTCATTGGAAGTTGGCACGTCTGTCTTGATATTGTTTGAAGTAAATTTATTCGATAACTCAAAGCCTACCTGAAAACCTTCCGCCAAGGACTGATTTAAAGTAAAAGCTCCATTTGCTGAACCAACGGCTGTTTCCTTTTGTCTTTTTTTATCAGGAACAAAAGCATCGATATCTTCATTGAATTTTAATTTATTTCCAGCTTGTGAAGAAAGATGAACTGTAGGCGTCCAACCGCCAGACATACAGATGCAATCACACTCAACTTCCTCTAGAGAAATAAAATTTTCTTTTTGGCCGTCTAAAGTTCCAATGGTGGCTGATTTAATTTTTAAATGACCTTTAGTATTGGCAACACCAGAATTAAATCTAACAGTGATACCATGATCTTGAACCTCTTTAACAAGTTGCCCTTCGGAGCTATCTCTGGTGTCAACAATAATTGGTTTAATATCGTTTTTCAAAAACTCTAAAGCGGTGGCGTAAGCAGAGTCATTGTTAGTAAATATTATCGGCTTTTTACCAATGAGTGTTTCATACACCTTCATATATTCTCTTGCAGCAGAAGAAAGAAATATCCCAGGGCGATCATTATTTCCAAAAGAAATTGGTCGTTCAATAGAGCCCGTAGAGACAATTACCTCACCGGCTCTTATATAATGCAGTCTTTGACGGGGTGTGTATTTAGATGGATTTTCCACATGGTCGCTAACTCTTTCAAACATTACTGTCATGTTGTGGTCATAATATCCAAATACTTGGGAGCGATTTTTTACTATCACATTGGGCATACTTTTTAATTGAGAAATCACATCACTTGCCCACTCTCTTCCAGACATGTTACCAATCGTAACATCATCGTTTAACAAAGAGCCTCCAAAATGAGCTTTATCTTCAGCTAGAATAACCCGTGCACCATTTTTAGCTGCAGCCAAAGCACTTGATAGTCCTGATGGTCCTGAGCCCACAACTAATACATCACAATGTTCATAGTTGTGCTCATATCTATCAGGATCTGGGGATAAAGGAGCAACGCCCATACCCGCGGCTTTTCGAATAATTGGTTCGTAAACTTTAAACCAGAAACTTTTGGGCCACATAAAAGTTTTGTAATAAAACCCAGCAGGAAAAAAACGATTTAAAAGATTATTGATCTCACCAATATCAAATTTTACAGATGGCCAACAGTTTTGACTTTTAGCCTTAAGGCCTTCCACTAATTCCACTTCTGTGGCCATAATATTAGGTTCAGATCGATCTCCCTCGTGTAATTGAACCATTGCGTTTGGTTCCTCTACGCCAGCACCTAAAAAACCACGTGGTCGATGATATTTAAAACTACGACCAACTAAATGAACCCCATTAGCAATTAAAGCAGATGCAAGTGTATCACCTTCGTAGCCTTGATAAGAGTTTCCATTAAAAGTGAAGTTGATTATTTTTTCTTTATTAATTAAGCCCTTAGAATTAGAAGTTCTATATTGATTAATCATTAAAATCCTCATTCATTTTACAAGTTGAAAAAATTTCATGTGTCGCTGTATCTCTAGATGCTTTAAACCACTGACGACAACCAGAGACATGATGCCATAATTCAGTATGCCTTCCTCTTGGGTTGTCTCTGAAATATACAAAGTCATCCCAATCTTTGGTTGATATTTCAGCGCCTAGCTCAGGTCTTTTGACATTACCATCACCGCCATAAGAAAATTCATTTTGGGATCTCTTCCCACAAAAAGGGCACTTAATTTCTAACATGAACTAACCGATCCAGGGTTTTGGACCAACACCTTTTTCATCAATAATTCTTCCCGTGTGAAAACGTTCTAAATTAAATTCTGCGTTGAGTTCGTGTACTTCATTTTTAGCAATGGTATGGGCAAAAACCCAGCCAGAACAAGGAGTTGCTTTAAAACCACCGTAACACCAACCACAATTAAGGTAAACACCATCAATATGAGTTTTGTCAATAATTGGCGAACCATCCATAGACATGTCCATGATTCCTCCCCAAGTACGTAGCATTTTCAAACGACTAAAGTTCGGGAATACAGCAAGGCCTCCCGTTAGTACGTGTTGGATCATTGGCATATTACCTCTTTGGGCATAACTATTATATCCATCCAAGTCACCCCCCATAACCATTTCACCTTTATCAGACTGGCTACAATAAAAATGACCAGCACCAAAAGTAACAACATGATCAAGAATTGGTTTTACTGGTTCGGATACGCAAGCTTGCAGAACATGAGCCTCAATTGGCAATCTCATATTCAGCATATCAGCCAATAAAGTAGTGCTACCCGCTACACATAAACCAACTTTTTTAGCTTTAATACTTCCTCTTGAAGTTTGAACACCTTGAATTTTTCCGTTTTGAACATCAAAGCCAGTAACTTCACAATTTTGAATTATATCTACACCCATAGCATCAGCTTGGCGAGCATAACCCCAAGCAACTGCATCGTGTCTTGCTGTTCCACCTCTAGGTTGCATTAATCCCCCATGAATTGGAAAACGACATGTGTCAGAGAAGTCTGCAAAAGGAATCATTTTTTTTAGATCTTCTCTACCCAGTAATACAGCATCGATACCGTTTAAGCGCATTGCATTACCTCGACGAGCGTATGCATTCATTTGAGCATCGGAATGTGCTAAGTTAATAATTCCTCTTGGTGAGTACATCACATTATAATTTAATTCTTGACTGAGAGTTTCCCATTGTTTCATACCAAACTCATAAAAATGAGAATTAGCATCAAACATATAATTTGATCTTAAGATGGTAGTATTTCTTCCGACATTCCCGCCGCCTATCCATCCCTTTTCTAGAATAGCAACATTAGTAATGCCATGTTCTTTTGCAAGATAATAAGCAGTTGCCAACCCGTGGCCACCACCACCCACTATCACAACATCGTATTCAGGTTTAGGTTCTGGATCTTTCCAAGCAACTTCCCAATTTTCATGGTTGGAAAAAGCATTTTTTACTAGACTAAAAATTGAATATTTTTGCATTTACGATTCCTAACTAAAATGAATATACATTTTGAAATTGCCATACGACAAATATTGTTTCAAATTATGAAACAAATTTAATGTTCAAATTAATATAAAAATTTTTAGATTTTCTAAAAAAAATTACCAAAAGATATGACAAATATGACCAAAAAAAATATTTTTTTTTAAGTAATTAATCTTCTAAGATCTAATTTCGATTTAATTTTATAGGAGGATTTAAATCAATGAGAGTATGTATTATAGGAGCTGGTCCAAGTGGATTAGCCCAGTTAAGAGCTTTTGAATCAGCTGAAAGAAAAGGTGAAAAAATACCCGAAATCGTTTGCTATGAAAAGCAAGATGACTGGGGTGGTTTATGGAATTATACTTGGAGAACCGGTACCGACGAATTTGGTGAACCAGTTCATTGTAGTATGTATCGTTACCTTTGGTCTAATGGCCCTAAAGAGTGTCTAGAATTTGCAGACTATTCTTTTGAAGAGCACTTTGGAAAACCTATCGCCTCTTATCCTCCAAGAGCGGTGATGCTCGATTATATTCAAGGTAGATTAAAAAAATCAAACTTTAGAGATAAAATTAAATTTAGAACTCCAGTAAGGAGTGTTGTTTATAACAAAGACAAAGACAACTTTAGCGTAACAGCCCATAATTTAGTGGATGATACAAAAACAACAGAAGAATTTGACTATGTAGTTTGCGCTTCGGGTCACTTCTCTACTCCTAATGTTCCAAGTTTTAAAGGATTAGAAAAGTTTGGTGGAAGAGTAATGCATGCTCATGATTTCAGAGATGCTTTAGAATTTAAAATAAAGATATCTTAATAGTTGGGACCAGTTATTCTGCTGAAGATATTTCTTCACAATGTTGGAAGTATGGATGCAAGTCTGTAACTATTAGTTATCGAACTAACCCTACTGGCTTTCATTGGCCTGACAATTTTTCACAAGTCCCCTTAATTGATTACATAGAAGAAGGTAATAAAGTTCATTTTATTGATGGAACTAGCAAAGTGGTGGATGCTATAGTTTTATGTACAGGGTATCTGCATTATTTTCCATTCTTAGAAGATGAATTAAAGCTTAAAACCAATAACTGCCTGTGGCCGCTTGGTATCTATAAGGGTATTTTTTGGGTAGATAACCCAAAAATGATGTATATCGGAATGCAAGATCAGTTTTATACATTCAATATGTTTGATGCTCAGGGTTGGTATGCGCGTGATGTGATCATGGGTAAAATACCCCTCCCTTCTAAAGAGGAGATGTTGAAAAATAATCAGGAGTGGAAAGATCGCGAAGAGAGTCTTGAAACTGATGAGGACATGATCCGTTTTCAAGGCGACTATACTAAAGAGTTAATTGAAGCTACAGATTATCCAACATTTGATATTGAGGGAGTAAACCAAACATTCCTTGAATGGGAACATCATAAACATGATGATATCATGGGCTATCGCAACAACTCCTATAAGTCATTAATGACAGGAACCGTTGCTCCCAAACACCATACTCCATGGAAAGATGCCTTGGATGACTCAAAAGAGACATACTTAAAAAATTAATAGTTAAGTAGATTGTCTAAAATAAATTTTAATCTAATCGGCTGGGGGACATTTGTCATCTCAGCCTTAGGATTTATAATTTCTAGTATTGGGAATTTTTGGGCGATGTTTGGAAGTGTATTTTTTCTTCTTGGCTGTATTGTCTTTTTAATTCCTTACTTTTTAAAAAAAGACTAAGGAGAAATATTTTGAATAACTCTTCAAATTTATTAGTTCGTCAAGAAGGCGATGCCCCTTTTACAAAAGATCCATCAGTTTCATATACTATGCCAGCAAGGTTCTATACAAGCCCTGATATTTATGAAATTGAAAAAGATGCTATTTTTTATAAGTCATGGCATTACGCTGGTCATGCATCCCAACTAAAAGAAGAGCGTTCGTATATTACAACTTCCATTCATGATCAAAATATATTTATCGCCAAAGGTGCTGATGGAGAACTTCGTGCATTTCATAATGTATGTGCTCATCGTGGACATATCCTGTTAGAGGGCTCTGGTAGAAAGAGTGTCATCACTTGCCCCTATCATGCATGGGCATTTGACTTTTCTGGAAAGCTTGTAAATGCAAGAAATTCAGAAAATGTTGTTGGATTTAATAAAGATGATTTTTCACTTAAGGAAGTAAAACTTGAAGTATTTTGTGGGATGCTAATGGTAAATTTAGACTTAAATGCAAAACCATTTGCTGAACAATTTAAAGGGTTAGAGGAAGAAATCAGACAGTATATGCCTTCTGTTGACTCTTTAGAGTATGCTCAAAGAGATACCTTTGATGTAGCCTCCAATTGGAAGGTATTAGTTGACAATTTTTTAGAATGTTATCACTGCTCGCCCGCTCACAAAGACTTTGTTGATTTAGTCGATATGAATTCTTACCGCACTATCACTCACAAAAAATATTCTTCTCAATGTGCGGCCGCTCCACTTAAAACCAATAGTAAAGCTTTTAATTTTAAACCAGGAGATGTTGATTTTGGTTACGCGGGTTTTTTTGTTTGGCCTAATTTTACAATTTGGATTTACCCAGGAGAGGCCAATTTATCTGTCTTACAAATGAACCCATCTTCACCGACTAAAACAATAGAGTACCAAGATTGGTTTACGCTTGGGGGAAAGCTGTCACCTCAGTTAAAAGAGGCGGCAGACTACCAAAAAGACGTCTTACAACCAGAAGATATTGGGTTATGCGAGAGTGTTCAACAAGGCTTGAATTCTAAGGCTTACAACCAAGGGAGATTCATAGTTGATAAAGGATTAACTGAACTTGTCGGAACATGCCGTTCATCACTTTCAATATATGGTTGTTGAAGCTTTAGGCGCAAATCTAGAGTAAACCTAGAGCCCTATTAAATAGACTCTAGGTAAATTTGTAGTTTTATATCCTTTCAGGAATAACTGTATCTTTTCCTCTTGGAATATCTTTTTGTTTGTCATAAAAAGGCAAATCAACGACAGAGCATGGTGACTTTTCACCATTTGCATTTTCAACAAATATATTTTTTTTGTTTAGCCAGTCTGCAGCTTCGCTGAAACGTCCATATGCAATATATTTCTTTAGCGAAGGTGACCAAACAGAAGCAGATAAATATCCTATGGAAGAACCTGTTTCATTAAATAATTTAGCTTTATATGAAAAACTATCGTCACAAATAATTCCAAAGATTTTTTTTTCATTTTGATTTTGACTAATTTTCATAAGGGCATCTTTTCCAATGAAGTCATTTTTATCTAAATCTACCAATGCTCCTAAACCAGCATCAAACGGGTTCATGGNTACATCAAAATCAGTCATATTGTCTAATATTCCCGCTTCTATTCTTCTGGTTTCCATAGAAAGAATTCCATCAACTTCCATACCTAGAGGAGAGCCTTTGGAAATCAATTCATCCCATAATATTTTGCAATCTGTTTGATCTCCAAGCGTATAGATTTCATATCCTAATTCCGCCGTCCATCCAGTTCTTGATAGATAAACTTTTTGTCCTGCAATTTCAAAAAAACCAGATTGATAATATTTTAAATTTTCATCAACTGCCCCATTTGTAACCGCTTTAATAACGTCAAGAGACTTAGGGCCTTGAATTTGAATTACTCTTGAGTGCGGATCGGAAATTGTAACATCAAAGCCAGTTTGATGAGCCATTAACCAAGCCTCTAGAGCACCGTCGGGTTGGACATACCAAAATTTATTCTCTTCTAAACGAAATAAAACACCATCCATAAAAAGACCCCCTTCATGATTACAGGCAATTGCGTATCTTCCCCTACCTACTTTTAAATTCTCTATTCTTCTAGAAAAAACCTTTTCAAGAAAATCTACTACTTGAGGGCCTTCAATCTGAATTGGTCTTTCGGGTACATCATAAAGAACTGAACGTTGGCGAAGAGCCCAATACATATCTTCATGATTTTTATCCATGAAAACTGGATAAAATCTACCAGCATAAACACCGTAAACAAATTTTTCGTTATGATAAAAATCAAAAAAAGGACCTTTTTCAAATCTTTTACTGCCAATCAATAAAGAAGTGCGATCAGAATGTATTGAATTACTCATTAATAAATCTTCCTTTCAAGACTAATTATTAGAAAAACTAAAAATTAGATCTATAATATATATAATAAAGTTGAAAATACATTGAATAGCAAAAGATATAAAACCATAAGATCTAAATTTATTTTAGAAATTCTAAAAAATGCCTAATTGGCTCCCTTCTCTTAATTCTCTTCGTGCATTTGAAGCAACCGCTAGAAAAAAAAGCTACAGAAAAGCTGCAGAAGAATTAGGCGTCACAACAGCTGCAGTAAAACAGTTAGTCGAAAAATTAGAGCAGGCTATTGGTGATAAATTATTTTTAGGTCGTGGTCAAAATTTAACTATTACCCCAATAGGTGAAATTGGCTTAGAGGAATTAAGTTTATCCTTTAAACAAATAGAGCGAACAGTTAGCAAAATGAGGTCTTATGAAAAAAACCATAGACTTGTGATAACATGTGAACCATCATTTGCATCAGCATGGCTAGTTCCAAAACTAAATAAATTTAAAGATCTATATCCCAACATAGAAGTCTTAATAGACTCCTCTCCAAAAATAGTAAGTCTCACTGATGGATCAGTTGATATTGCCATTAGATTTGGGGTCATTGATCACAACTCTAATTTGATTGTAAAAAAATTATATAAAGAATATTTAGCTCCATATTGTAGTCCATCACTGTTAAAAAAAAATATTAATAATTTTGAACAAATTGAAAAATTTCCTCTACTTCGATGGGATACATCTCAATTTAACTGGTCTAATAATACAAGAAGGTGGATGGAATGGGAAAATTGGATCAAATATGCAAAACAAAATTACCAATTAAATCTCAAGTACGGACCAAAATTTACTGATTACAATTTAGCCCTCCAATGTGCCATTGCTGGGCAAGGATTTATTTTAGGAAGTACTCCTGTACTAAAAGAAATTATTAATAAGGGGTTACTTATTGACCCATTCAATCTTTCAATCGAAACAGATCTTGGTTACGATATTGTTGTAACTAAAAATTCCTATGTAAAAAATGAAGTGAAGAACTTTATTGAATGGATTTTAGCAGAAAAAGAAAAATCTAGCTAAGCCCTAACTCTTGATTTAGTTGGATCATAAAATGGGAATGCTATAACTTTCGCTTTTATTCTTTTTTGATGTCCGTCTAACTTACCTATTTCAACCTCAGTATCAATTTCACTATAATTTACATTCATACGACATAATGCAATATTCTTATTTAAAACTGGAGATTTCATACCACTAGTAATAATTCCAATCTGTTCTCTTCCGTTGTTTCCAGGATGCACACAATCACCATGACCACAGATTTCATTTCCTTCAATCTCTAACCCGACAAGTTTTTTTTGCGGATTGGCCTTTCTTTCAATTAAATTAGTTTTCCCTATAAAGTCATCTTCTTTTGATTTAAGAGGTACCGTGAAACCAATACCAGCTTCAAAAGGATCTGTTTGATCATCGAATTCATAATTAGCAAAAATTAATCCAGCCTCAATTCTTACTAAATCTAGGGCATCAAGGCCCATGGGCGCTATATTAAATTCTTTTCCAGCTTCCATAACCGCATCCCAGACTTCTGTTGCTTTACTAGGATGACAGAATATTTCATAGCCTAATTCACCTGTATAACCAGTTCTAGAAACCATTAGCGGAATACCATCTAAGGTATTAAGTCTTGCGACTGTAAATCTAAACCATTCAAGATCTTTAAGAGGTGTTTGATGGGGAGGAGTCCAAATAATTTTATTAAGAATTTCTCTACTTCTTGGACCTTGGACTGCCACATTGTGTAAATTATCTGTAGATGATTTAATCCAAACTTTTAAGTCCATTTCTTTCGCTTTATTTCTTAACCATTCTCCACAATATTCATCTCCACAAATCCATCTAAAGTTATCGTGGGTCATTTTAAATACGGTACCATCATCTAACATTCCACCATGTTCATAGCACATAGCGGTATAAACCACCTGACCGACTGAAAGTTTTCTAATATTTCTTGTACATGTTCTTTGTAGTAGTTCTTCCGCATCTGGTCCTCGAACTTCAAATTTTCGAAGAGCAGAAAGATCCATAATAATTGCCCTTTCGCGACATGCCTCATATTCTTGGAGAGCTCCATAGTTGTTATAATTTGAGGCTAGCCAAAAACCTTTATATTCGACAATGTTCTCAGTGAGAGAAGCGACTCTTGGATGGAAGCCCGTCTCTCTGGTTAATTTTGGTTCTGCATCTGCTTTCATTCTATATGCTACTCCTTTACTAAAAGGCTTATTAGGCCTATATATTCTTACAAAAATATCTGTGGGATTCCAACCATTAGCAGCATCCACATCATCTGGGCATGCGGAGGAAACACAAACTAAATCTTTCAATGCTTTAAACATGACATAATCACCGGGCCTCGACCAAGGTTCGTCAAAAATTAGCGCGTTATTAGCATCAATCGCCGTATTATAAAATAAATTAATCGCTCCCCAACCAAGTCTTTTTCTTAAAGTGAATTTATCAAGAACTTTATTAAAATTATCTGAACAATTGGGATGGCCAAAATATCCTAAATCATCATAAAACTTAGATGTACATGCAGTGCCAAAAGTATCATGACGACCAACAGTATCTCTATAAACTTCGACCATTGGAATTTGATTTTCATCATAATATTTTGAATGTAATCCAGGTAAAGGATACGCGCTGCCCATTAAATATCTACTGTTAGTTGTATCAATAGATAGCTCTTTTCCCTGTTGGAGTTTATCAGCATCAAAAGCCATGAAGTCTGAACATTGACGACCATAGATGTCAATAATTTGAATAAAATCGCCTTCTTTCACCTCGTAGGATGAAGCGGTATATCTATTTACAAAAATTTCTTCAACCGGATCCATTAATGGGTCAGGAAGTAAAAATTCTCCTTCGGCTCGTTTTCTAGCTCTTTTTACTATAACCCTAAGCTCTGATGCAGGAATATCATCATGCGTAATTTCAAAATTTCCAGGAGCTGAGATAATACAAATCGCTCCATCTTGAAAGTTAAACTCCTCAATTGAATTTGCCTCAGCATTTTTTGAAAAAGCTAAGATAGATTGATCAATCTCATTAACTTCATGCCCTAAAAGTCTTAATTTATTGGATGCTATAACAGCTGATTCATCAAGGCTAGTTAGAATTTTTTTTGTCAGATCTCCGCTATGCTCTTTTTTATAACCAATGGGAGAAAGATCGCACTTTCCTTTGGTGTTAAAAGTAATAATTTCTGCTTGCTGTAAACCCTCCAAATTAATAATCTTCACTTCATCATTGGGTTCCATTTTTAAAGTAATTGATCCCCCTGGAGAGACTAGATAGTTTTCTAAATCATCACCTAAAACGGGCAATCCTGGTTCGTAGGGTTTTGTTAGTCTTGGTATTATCATCTAGTGAGAAATTTTTGAAAAAAGATTTAAAACTATTGCCCCGATTACTATTAAAGATAAACCTACAATCCCAGCTATATCAATTTCATTCTTAAAAAAGAATATTCCTAATAAGGTAATTAAAAAAATTCCAAAACCTGCCCAAATTGCATAAACGTATCCTACTGAATTAAATTGATTAAGACATTTTGATAAAAAATAAAAGCAAGCAGTATAAGAAACAGCCATCACAGCGGTTGGAATAAGTTTTGTGTAACCATCAGAAAGCTTTAAGGCCATAGTCCCGATAACCTCTAAAATAATAGTCAAAAAAAGTAAAAAATATTTTGACAATTAATCTATACCCAGAGCTTTTTTTCTATCTTCTGCCCATTTTCGAATTATTACATCTACTGAAATTGCAATAAAAGAAACAAAGATGCCTAAGGTTAAAGCAAGACCAGCTCCATCTGATCTAGATAAAGCAGAGAAGATGATTTGACCTAAGTCCTCAGTACCAATCAAGGCGCCTAAGATTACTAACTGTAAGCCAAAAATTAAAGTTTGATTAACACCCAACATCATATGAGGAAGTGCAATCGGAATTTCTATGTTCGCCCATCTTTGAAATTTATTTACACCTGACATTGTTCCTGCCTCATGCAGAGAGACCGGGACACTTTTCAGTCCCCATACAGTGTATCTAGTGGCGGGAACGGTTGCGTAAATAATTGCAGCAATTAAAACTGATGTATCGGTAATGTTAAACAAGAAAATAACAGGTATAAGATAGACAAAAGAAGGGAAGGTTTCAAAAAAATCACAAACAGTTAATACAATGTCTGCCCCTTTTTCAGTTCGCCCAAAAAAAGATCCGATCAAAAGACCATTGATAGAGGCCATGATTACAGCGAAAGTTGCCATGTACATTGTAATTAAAGCTTTGTCCCAATATTCTGAAAATGCAATAAATAGAAGCATTCCACCTACAATAGCCGAAATTCTTACCCCTCCAACTATATACGCTACTCCCATAGCAAGAGTGAATGTTGCTATAACCGGCATCCCAAGATAAGCCATTTTCATAGGGACCAAAATATTTATAATTAAAAATTTATTGAATGCATTAAGGGTAAAAAAGAATGTCTCCCAAACCCAATCAACTGCAGCGTCGATTTGAGGACCAATGGTTAAACCCTTCTCAATAGGAATAATATAAAGATAATTAATTTCATCAAAAATAAAGGTTCCTAAATAAGCAACGATAGAAAATACAATCGTAGAAACAAGAAACCAAATCCAATATTTATATTTTTGATAAAAATTTAAATCAGCAAAATAATCTCTTTGTAAATTTGCCCAAGCGCGAGTGAAACGATCCAATACAACGGCAATGATAACAATACTTAGTCCTGCCTCCGCCGCTTTACCAATTTTCAAACTGTTCAACGCTATCTTTAAATTTAGTCCCAATCCTTTTGCGCCCACAAATGAAGCAATCACAACCATTGCAAGACATTGCATAATGACTGTATTGATACCATTAAGAATATCTCTTCTAGCTGTTGGGATTAAAACTTTAAATAATAATTGGCGTTTAGTACAACCACTCATGATTCCGGCTTCAACTACCTCTGGTGCTACCTTTTTAAGACCTAAAATAGTATTTCTAATCATGGGGGGTGTTGCTATCACAATTGTTGCTATTGAACCTGCATGATCACCAAGTCCAAACAGAGCGATGATGGGGACAAGGTAGGCAAATTGGGGAAGTGTTTGCATTATATTAAGCATTGGTTGTAACGCAGTCTCAACTTTTTTATTCAGATAACCCCAAATACCAAGAGAGAGACCAATGGTAAAACAAATAGGTGTGGTAATTGCTACAAAAGAAAGTGTTTCAATTGATGGCACCCATTGGCCAAAAACAGCAATATAAAATGTTCCTATACCTCCAAGTAGGGCCAGTCTAAAACCACCAAGTTTGTAACCAAGGATTGCCGTTCCAGCAACAAAGGCAGGCCATGGAAAAGCAGGAAAACTTATGTTATTTTTAGAAACCCAGCTGTCACTAAAGATTAACTTTAATGTTTTGGTTCCACCTAAAAGAACCTCTCTTACAAAATTTACTTGGATGGTTAGTAAGTTGGACAGCTTTTGTAAATTCTCTAA
>JGI10211J34971_10000788_pt1 | contig 26415 bp, 25 predicted proteins | sample Etolagsediment_FD_34971 | JGI IMG/M metagenome (IMG submission 34971)
AGCGAGGTGGAGGAATCCGGCAACTACGTTGTAGCTGCGCAATCTTGCGATGTATTCATCCTGTGTTCTTTGTTTCTTAGCCAATTTGGCCCCCTTAGTTCTTTCTCAGGCTACGCCTTTATCTGCTGCGAAGGAACTACCTAACGAGTAATTACAACCACCGGGAGGCTTGGTACTCTGCAAAGACCTTGCGGACGGTCCCGGATTTGCCCCGCACAACAATCGACTCAGCGAAAATAACTTCGCCTCGCTTTCGCACCCCCGAAACCAAGGGTCCGTCTGTGACACCGGTCGCAACAAAGAAAGTATTGTCAGAGCTAACCATTTCATTCATTTGATACACGTGGTCAAACCTCAGTCCAGCCTCACTGCCCCTCAACCTCTCCTCCTCACTCAAAGGGTGGAGAATTCCCTGCATCTGACCACCCAGCGCCCTTACTCCAGCCGCGGTAATTACACCCTCGGGCGAGCCTCCGACTCCGAGGGCAATGTCGATTCGCGACTCCGAGCGAGCTGCTTGAATGCCAGCTGCAACATCGCCATCTCTAAGCAACCTTGTAGCGGCACCAGCACTGCGCACCTCATCAACAACTCCTTGGTTGTAATCCCGATCTAATACCGCGACCAGAACCTCATCAACCGGCTTACCGGCGCTCTTGGAATATTCCCTAATGTTTTCCGCGATAGACATGCTTAAGTCGCAAACGCCAACCCCGGGCTTGCCGACCACAAGTTTGTTCATCTTGAAAACCGATGATGCATCCAGCATCGTGCCCCGGTCTGAAACGGCAATAACTGAGATTGCATTCATGCGCCCCGCAGCCGTGAGGGAGGTGCCATCAATTGGGTCTACTGCGATATCAACCCTTGGGCCGCTGCCTGTTCCCAGGATTTCACCATTAAAGAGCATTGGGGCGTTGTCCTTTTCGCCCTCACCAATTACAACTTTGCCCTCAAAGTGAACGGTTCCTAGGAATGCCCGCATTGCATCCACAGCAGCGCCATCAGCACCATTTTTGTCACCGCGACCGATGAAGGGAAAGGACCTAATCGCTGCTGCCTCAGTCGCCCGGACCAGCTCCATCGCAAGGTTTCTATCGGGCTGAAACTCAAGGCTCATGATTNCAAGGGTAACGAACAGTCCTCAGGAGACGCTGCGCTCAAAGGCAATTGATGAAACTGTCNGAACTAGGTGAAAANGGAGTTTGCTGGCCTTCCAGAAACTCCTAAGTCAACCGAGAAGATATCCCCGCGATTCGGGTATTGGCCCATGGTCGCCTCGTCCATTGCGAAGAGGGCAGAGGTGCAGACAAGGATGTTTAGATCATCCCCCGCAAAACAGAGGCTTGTCGAGTGCGGAGAAGCTACCTCGACCGAATCCACGACCTCGCCGTGTTTGTTGAAGTGGTCAACTCTGGCCTGCCCCCAGAGCGCCAGCCAAATCTCTCCATTTGCATCAAAAGTTAAGCCATCGGGGGTGCCGTTTGTGGTGAAGCGTCTATCGGTTGCCTCCAAGCCTGAGTAGCCGAAGTTATAGCAACGAATCTCCTCAACTGGGCCATCGACAAACCAGAACTCATTTCCCCACCAATCAAGGCCGTTTGGAATGGTCAAATTAGAAAGTAGCTTCTGACAATCCCCCGATCTCGAGACTCTCCAAAGGCTCCCGGCCCCGTCGACGGCGTCGTAATCCATGACTCCGACCCAAAGCGCTCCGTCGGGACCGATCTTTGCATCGTTGCTTCTGAGATTCTTTCCCTGTAACGGGACATCGGTTATCTTTTCGCGAGTCCCGTCCGGGTACCGAATCACGATTTCTTTATTTTCACAGAGCACAAACTCGCCACCCAGCAGCGGCAGTGCCGCACCTACATCTCCCTCGGTATCGAAGGATGATCGGTGGATCGGAGTTGAGTTTTCAAGGTCAAATAGGTGAACGCGTCTATGAAAGATGTCAACGGTAGACAGCTGCTTGGTTACTGGATTCCAAACCGGTCCCTCGCCAAGTTCAAATGAGTGGGCTCCGGTTGGCTTCGCCACAAAGTGTGTCATTTGGCGGACTCCTTTGCCGCTTTTGCGCGCCTTGTAATCTCCGCAAACTCTCCCTGAGCTATGAGATCCTTTGGCGCAATCCAGCTGCCAGAAACAGCAAAAACATTGGGCTGGGAGAGGTACTCCAGGTAGTTGTCCTGAGATACCCCGCCACTTGGCATAAAGCTCAAATCCTGGAAGACAGCGCCCATTGACTGAACAAAACTTGGACCTCCAAGCAACTCCGCTGGGTAGATTTTGAGGCTGTTGAAACCTTGACTTCTTGCGGTCAGAGCCTCCGAGGCCGAGGCAACACCAGGAATCCATGGGAAGCCACTTTCAGAGGCCGCCTCTGAAAGCTCCACGGTAAAAGAAGGTGAAATGGCAAAGTCTGCGCCCGCCTGGATCACCTGACTGAACTGCTCGGCTGTTAGCACAGTGCCGGCAGCAACTGTCATGTCCCCCCTTTTTGCGGCTATCTCAAGTGACTCCATGGCACGGGGGGTACGCAGTGCAATCTCTACCAGATTCAACCCAGCCGCCAAGAGCGCATCTAAAAGCGGTTCTGTTTGACTGGTCTCTTCGATTACGACAAGAGGCACTATGCGAGAGCCAGTCCAAGGGTTTGAGTTAGCTGACACTTACTTCTGATCACTCACTCGAACTGAAGTAGCTGTATCGTTGAGAAACTCGGCCCTGAGTTCGGCGCCATGACCAGCCGTTTCCTCGATTTGGATTGAACCGCCAATCAATTTTGGGTAGGCCGTGGCCATCTGTCCGTACCAGGTGTGCCAAAATGCCCTTGCCACTTCTTGAACCTTAACGTTTGGACTTGCAAGCGACACCTGAGTCGCAACTGCCAGGGACACAGGTCCAGTGCAGTCGTGGAATGCAGCACTCATGCCAGCCTTATTCGACTCGTGGACAAGTGGAAGCGCGTCACTCAGGCCACCGCACCAACCCAAATCCATAATCATCACGTCAACGGCCCTTTGCTCGATTAGTAACTGATAACCGTTGAAGCCCGAGCCGAGGTTCTCCCCACAGGCAACGGGCATTGAGGAGGCATCCCTAAGCTTCGCGAGTTCAGGTGCACGATCGGCACGAATCGGATCTTCAATCCAGGCCAGTGAGAATCTCTCGAGTTCCTGAATCAAACGGTGAGCCGCCTCCGGCTGCCACAAAGAATGCAGTTCCAGATAGAGGTCCATCTCCATGCCGACCTCTTCCCTGATTGCCTCAAGTACGGAGATGCCAAAGCTGAGATCCGCATCTATGGCACCATTTGCCGCCTCGGCAGCGAGATCGAAGGGCCAAACCTTCATGCCGCGGTAGCCAGCGTCTAGCAGTTCTCTGGCCAATCTGGCAGGTTCGTGAAGGAATGCCCAAAGGTCTTCGTAGTCACCCTGCGGCCTCTCATCACCAGAGATGCCCCAGTTGCTGGAGGATTGCCTCGATTCAGCGCTCACATATCGGTTACCCGAGCAGGTATTGTAGGTATCCATCTGGTTTGCAGATCTTGGATTCAAAAACTTTGCCAATGGTTGCTTGGCTCTTTTTGCGGCGATGTCCCAGAGTGCGATGTCGATTGCAGACCTAGCCCGAACCTCGGCTCCAGAACCAGAGTAGCCCACGTAACCATGAAGCATCTCGGTTACCTGTGCGGGGGAGGCATAGGGTTTCTCAGCCTGCAGGGTCGGATAAATGACATCGTGGACGTGAGCCTCCACAGAACTTGCCCCATAGAAGGTTTCGCCTAATCCGGTGAATCCATCGCTGTCAGTCACTAGTACATGCGTGACGTTTGGTTGCAGAGGCGACCTGACCGTCTTTATGCTCTCGATTTTTGCCGTGGTATCGCTGAGCGCCTGAAGCTCGGCTAATTTTCTCAGTCCGGCTGAGTCCACCTCGGCAGTTTCAAATGAATTCAACCCACGAGCTCCCCTCTAGCCGCGTTTAGCTGTTCGCGAGTGACAGACCCTTCCCAGTCACCAGGATTGGTGCAGGCCTGCGCACCACAATATGTTGCTCGAAAAAGTCTCTCTTCAGCTGGCTCATCATCCAGACACGCACTCAGGTATCCAGCAACAAAGGCGTCGCCTGCACCCACAGTGTCAATGACTTCCACCTCGACAGCGGATCTTGCCATAACCTCTCCACCACTGAGAGAAATAGCTCCCTCATCTCCCAGCTTCATGACCACATGCTTAGGACCGANCTGGGCAACTCGGTCCAGTAGGTCAGCATCATTCAGGGACTCTCCNGCAATTAAGGACAGTTCTTCTCTATCTCCAAACACCACATCNGCCTCACGACAAAACTCCAAGTAGGTCGCTTTTGCAGCAAGCCCGTCCCAGAGCGCAGAGCGGTGGTTTACATCAAAGCTAACTAGAGCTCCGTTGCTCTTGCAGGTAGAAACCGCCTTACGCATCAGCTCTGCACAAGAGGAGGAGAGCATTGGTGTGATTCCAGAAAAGTGGAATAGCTTTGCCCCTTCAAAATCAGCTTCTGATACATCTGCTGGTCCCATGTTGCTAGCAGCCGAGCCTGACCTGTAGAACCTTACAAACCTCTCCTTTGACTTCGAGGGGCTCTTCACCATAAGGCCGGTTGGGTGGGAATTTGAAAACCGAACCGCGGTCTCGACACCCTCGGATTGAACACCTCTTGCGATCATTGACCCAAGCTCGTCATCACCCAGTGCGCTTATCCACTTTGAACTGTGGCTAAGCCTTGCAAGGGCGATTGCCACATTTGAATCAGAGCCTCCAAAACCTAGGGTTCCTCGAGAGCCATTCGCAGGCGCACCAACATCATCAATACGCCAAAGCGCCATGGTCTCACCCAGGGTGACAACATCTGCCATAGAAGACTCCAGCGTACTTTCTGAAACTCTCGGCTAAGTATACGGGAATTGGTCAAATTGGTAATACCACTAGAATTGCCTGACCTGATACAACAAACTGTAGTCAGGCTATTTAGTTCCAAATCCGCACAAGGAGGTCTGCATGGCTGAGAAGAGGCCGGGGCAGGGGCTGGCAATCATTACCGGCGGTGCCGGTGATATTGGTTCGGCAATAGCCATGGAACTTGCGAGCGATGGCTGGGACCTGGTGCTTCTAGACGTTCGAGACCAGGAAGTCGGCAGCGCCAAGGCGTCAATGATTTCAGCTGCAACTGGAGCATCGGTTGACTACCGGGTCGCAGATCAGTGCAACTCAGAGCAGATGAATGCTGTGGTTGATTCAATGCCCCGGCTGTCGCTAGTTGTTATTACCGCCGCTACCGTGAAGGCACAGCCATTTTTGGAAATCGAATTAGAGCATTGGAAAAATCAGATTGACCTGAATCTGACAGGTTCATTTATAGCCTCTCAGGCCGCGGCAAAGAGCATGAAGGCCAATGGCGTAAAAGGCCATGTGATTTTCATCAGCTCGTGGGTGGCATCGAGACCTTGGCCAGAGATAACTGCCTACACTGCCTCAAAGGCGGGTGTTGAGCAGCTCATGCGACAGCTTGCTCTTGAGCTTGCTCCCGATGGAATCCGTGCCAACGCGATTGCACCCGGAATTGTGAAAGCCGGCCTTGCAAAGCATCAGCTAGAAACTGAACCCGCATACGCAAAACGGGTTGCATCAGCCATTCCGCTGGGAGAGCTCCAGGAGGCAATCGATATTGGATCTGCGGTTAGGTTCATGGCCTCTAGCGGAGCGAAGACGATGACTGGCAGTGTCTTGACGGTGGACTCTGGATGCACCCTCGGACAGGTTAGGTAGAGAAAGTGAAGCAAATTGATCTAAGTCGAGGCATGGTTTTTGTCACTGGAGGCGGCGGCTCAATTGGAGGCGCAATTTGTGTAGAGGCCGCTAGGGCCGGAGCGAAAGTAGCGGTGGCTGACTTCAATCTCGACGCGGCCAAGGCAACCTGCGAAAAAATCGAGGCAATCGGTGGCACAGCCTTGGCTTATGAGATAGATGTCACAAACCGCAATAACGTTGGTGAGGTCATGAAGAAAGCCGTCGCAGAACTGGGCGAAATGATTGGGCTTGTCACCGGTGCTGCTGTTCTTCGCACTGGTCCCGTTGCCGACCAGTCCGAGCAGGGCTGGAGAGACATCATGTCAGTAAACGTCGATGGGACATTTCATGCAGTTCAAGCTGCGGTGCCACATTTGAGCGAATCCAAAGGCGCAATCGTGACCTTGGGGAGCGTCTCAGCGTTCATCGGATCCGATGAGGGAGCTGCCTACACCACTACCAAGGGTGCGGTGTTGAGTTTCACCTACGCCGTAGCCGGTGACCTGGCTCCTAGGGGAATTCGGGTAAATGCAGTTTCCCCCGGGTGGGTAGATGGTGGATTCACCCACCAGGCAATGAGCCAAATGGAAAATCCTGAGGAACTCGTCGAGACCGCGAGGAGAATGCACTATCTCGGACGAATGGCGACGCCAACCGACGTCGCCAATGCCGCAGTGTGGTTGCTATCCGACCAAGCCGCATTTGTCACCGGGACCTCACTCCTGGTTGACGGTGGCTACATGGTGAAGCACTAAGACCAAGTAGTTCTCAAGAACAGGTGGTTGCCTGCTCGCCTGACACTTGTCAGATTCGCCCTCTTGTCGTTTCCCGGTGCAAGTGCAAGTCCCTCAATCAGCCCTGGCCGCTGCTCAGAGTCTGAGGAACCCACAATTACTGGGCTGAGGGTGAGAAACTCTTCGTCCAAGAGATTGGCAACGATCAAAGAGGCGTAAAGCCTTGGCCCGCCCTCACACAAAACCGTCCGGCAGCCATATTCGTTGAAAAGTGCCTGATAGAGCCGCGGTAGGTCAACCTCTTTTCCAAAGCTGACTATCTCTGAGTTCGGCAGGCCATAGGCTTTGGCAACCTCCAAACCCGAATCTGTCGTGGCTATCAGAACCCGGAACCTAGGGTCAGAAAATATCGTCGCTTCAGGATTTAGCACCCCTGAGCCAGTGACGATTACTTGCAAAGGAGTTGGCTGCCGATTTTCGAGAGCCCTCAGCTCCGCAAAGGCTTCGGCGTCCGAGGGAAAAATGAACTCGGCTGTCCACTCATGTTCAAATTCAGTTCGGAGAGTGTTGGCTCCAACAACCACAGCATCGGCTCTTGCTCGAGCAAGAGCCATTACCCACTGATCATGTGGATTGAAGTCGCTCACATCTCCCCCGCCTTCATGCCCCGGGGTGCTGAAAGATACCCTTCCATCGTGGGAGAGAACAAAGTTTGAGTAGCTGTAGGGGCGCCCGATTGGATCTGGTACCAACCACTCACCTCGATATATATCTCTCAGTTCTTGAGGCAGCCCTCGACCCAGACCAGCCGCTGCTTCCCAAAGCAATTCAAAATTGCTCCCCGGCCCGTGATAACTCATGCCACTGGTCCGTTCACAACAATGGTTTGGCCGCTGATGCCGCTGGATTCTTGTGAGATTAGCCAGGAGCAGGTTGCGGCAACCTCCTGGGGTTCTATGAGCCTCCGGTAGCTAGTTTCGTTCTCCATTAGTTCCAATATCTCCCGCTCGGTTTTGCCTTGGCGCTGAGCAATTTTGGCGGCTAACGTCTCAAGCATTGGGCTAGCAACGTTGCCCGGACAAACAGCATTTGCTCTACCACCAAGTTCTGCAATTTCTGCTGCATAGGACTGCATAAAGCCAATGAGTGCAAATTTGCTGGCCACATAAACCGACCCGCCTGCTTCGCCTTTTAGGCCAGCCGTGGAGGAAATAAAGACGCATGAGAACCTTCGAGGATTTGACCTCGCTGCACGCTGAATTGCGGCGCCTGTGTGAAAAGCGCCCTGAAGGTTTACTGCCATTAGACGGGAGTACTCCTCCCAATTGGTATCGGAAACAAAGCCCGTGAGATTCAGACCCGCCGCATAAACAACACCGGTGATTGGCCCGCTGGCCTCGAGCTCAGCAACCAGCTCATCAACTGCGCGGCTTTGGGTGACATCGAGAGCAAAATTTCTGGCCCCTGGAAGCTCTATCTCTTCACGATCCGCTCCCACCACCTCTTGACCGGAGGCTATCAGCGACTCAACGCACGCTCTTCCAAGTGTTCCTGCTGCCCCAACTACTAGAACTGTCATTCGCTTCTCACCAATCGCTGTGCCGCAACAAATATTGACTCCTCTCCGGGAACCACCGCCTCCTCGAGAGTGACAGCTCCCGGAATTGGTACATCGGGAACGGCGTGACGACCGAACTTCTTCATCTCAATTCCCGACTCCAAAACTCGAGTAACTAGCTCGGCAGAAAGACCAAAGCTTAGATAGTCCTCATCAACTACCAAGAGCTTTCCGGTCTTTGCAACAGATGCGGAAACGGTCTCGACATCCAACGGAACTACGCTTCGAAGGTCAATCAGTTCTGCAGAAATGCCCTCTTTCTCTAATCTCTTTGCAGCTGCATAGCTCGAGAGTACGGTGCCACTCAGAGTTGCAATTGTCAGATCACTCCCTTCGAGAACAACACTTGCCTTGCCAATCGGAATCTCGTAGCGCTCCTGCGGAACATCAGACCCGAAGGGAAAATCCTCGGCCCGAGTCAGCAGTAGCTTCTTGTGCTCAATGAAGACGACCGGATCATCAGAGACAATCGCCGCAGCCATAAGTCCCTTAGCGTCGAACGGGTTTGAGGGGGCAACCACCTTTAGTCCCGGCAGGTGGGCAAATGTCCCCCACAGGCACTGTGAGTGCTGGGCACCAGAACCAATGCAGCCCCCGGCTGTCTTAATCACAATAGGCATCCGAACCTTGCCGCCTGACATGTAATGGTTCTTGGCAATAGCGTTGTAAATCTGGTCCAGGCACACTCCCATGAAGTCAACGAACATAATCTCCAGGATCGGTCGGTAGCCCTCCATTGCAAGTCCGACCCCCATGCCAGTTATTGCCGTCTCCGATATTGGCGTGTCAAGAACCCTTGTCGCGCCGAAGCTCTTCTGCAAACCCCTGGTGGCACCAAACACTCCACCTTGCTTGCCAACGTCCTCGCCGAGAACTACAACAGAATCATCACGCTCCATCTCAAGCTTGAGTGATTCCGCTATGCACTGGGAGAGATTTAAGTTTCTTGCCATAATTACTCGCCCCCCACAAACACATGCTGGTGAGCCATTTCTGAAGAGGGCTTGGGGTCCAGCCTCACCTCACCGAGCATCTTTTTTACTTCCCGCGCTATCGAGGATTCTTCTGCCTCAAGCTCCGCCTGAGTTGCAAGCTGAGAGTCCAAAACCTTTTTGCGGGTAATTGCAAGTGGGTCAACCGATCGCCTGTCCTCTTTCTCCTGCTCGGTGCGGTAAGTATCCGCATCGCCCTCGAAATGGCCGCGGAATCGGTAGCACATTGCCTCGATAATTGTGGGCCCCTCGCCGCGCCTAGCTTGCGCTACCGCCTCTCCAAAGGCGCTCGCGACAGCCTCGACATCATTGCCGTCTACGCGCATTCCCTGTGCAGCCCACATCTGTGCCCTTTCGGCGATGGTTTCGGTCGCGCTTGCGGCTGAGAATGGAACCGAGATGGCCCACTCGTTGTTCTCGACAACTACAACCAGAGGTAGTTTCAGCACGCCCGCAATGTTCATCGCCTCGTGGAAGGCTCCGGTGTTCACGGCTCCATCGCCGACAACCGCAACGGCAACGCTGTCTGAACCCCTGAGCCTTGAGGCGTAGGCGTGGCCGGCGGCAACCGGCATACCGGCCCCGACAATGCCCGTTGCAGAGAATTTCAAGCTTGAGTCCATTAGATGCATATGCCCACCAAATCCTCCGCAAAGACCACTCTCTCGCTCAAAAATCTCAGCCAACATCTTGCGCATGTCTACGCCCTTGGCTATCGCATGAAGGTGATTTCGATGGGTACTGCACATAGCATCATCAGCCCTTAAGAATCCGGCCATGCCTGCACCGATTGCCTCTTGACCAATTGCGGTGTGAAGCTCACCGTGAATTTCGCGTGTCGCTACTCCCTCGAGGCAAGCAAGTTCGAACTCTCGCATCCAGACCATGTATGAGTACCGCTGTCTAAGTGTTGCCATCGGGCTGTGCCTCCTCTAATTCGACTACGTACCCCGCGGGGTCGGATAGGTAAGCGGCTCTTCCCTCCGAAAATTCTGTGACCTGTCCAACCAGCTTCCCTCCCGCAGCCAAGATCTCAGCAATCGCCTGGTCCAGATTGGAGACTAGAAATGCGACATGAGACCGACCAGGCTCAACGGGTGCCTGACCCTGATAGTTGGGGGGTATGTTGCGAAACTGAATAAGTTCGAGAACAGTTTCAGAAATTGGCGAGCTGCACTGCACCAGATCTGCCCTTAGCCCTGGGATGCCTGTGATGCTCTGAATTAGGTCTGACATATCCATCGCCTCAAAGACCGGCTCAAAACCAAAGCTCTTGCGGTAGAAGGTCAATGCAGTAGACAGGTCACGGACCGAGACGCCCGTGTGATGCCAGTTTGTCGACGACAGAATCTTGCTCATTTTCTTGACCGCCAAACCATTTGTGCTCCTGCAAAGATTAGGACTACCGCAAATGCAGTCTGCAATGCACTAGGGTCCGTTGCAAGAGCAAGTGATGCACCCGCGACGGCTGAGAAAGCGGCCACGCTTCCGATTCGAACTCCCTGTCCCCAGTTGGTGAAGCCACCGGAGGTGAGTCGAAAAGCGCCAAGGAGCGTCACAGGGATCATTACCGCTAGAGATGTTCCAGCGGCTAGCTGCTGTGTGAAGCCAAAGACGCTAATTAGAAGCGGAACAACGACGACTCCTCCCCCAACGCCAAAGAACACCGAGAAAAAGCCCATTGCAATCCCAGCTGCTAGATACCCAAGGGATGTTGCCGAATTCACTGCCAATGGGACGACCGTCGAAATTTGCCAGGCTTCAAATCCAATCTGGACCGCAACCAGAATCAAAATGATTCCAAAGCCCAGGGTCAAAAATCTGTCTGGAGTTTTCCTAACCAGATTAGATCCAAACCATGTTCCAACAAGGCCACCTGCGATCAAAAGCGGAACAGCCTGCCAAAAGATTGACCCACCGACTGCATATGTAATCGCGCCTAATACCGCTGAAAAGGCCACAACAACCAAAGAAGTAGCCTGTGCCTTCTTTTGCACGACCTTGAAAACCAAGACCAAGATTGGGACCAGAACTATGCCCCCACCTATTCCAAAGAGCCCAGACAACATACCCACTAACAGGCCGAGCCCGACGTCGCGCAGCGCTTGGTATGACCAGTTGGACATGTTGCTATAGTAGAGCATTCATCCTGGAGCTAACTTATGAGTTCGAGCACTGAGCGAGGCGGGATGGGCGGCGGCCTGGTTCCTGGCAGCTACCCAAGCCCTGAGGCAATGAGGCCCACCCTCGTGGGTGAATCTTGGTCAGTCGTTGCCGGCCATCCTCAAACAGCTCAGGTGGCGGCAAAGATTTTCGAAGCGGGCGGCAATGCCGTCGATGCTGGCGTTGCTGCCGGAATAGCCAGCAATGTCGTGCAGGTGGACATGTCCAATTTTGGTGGGATTGCTCCCATTTTGGTTCGCCCCGCAAATTCCGAGGTCGCCTATTCGGTTGCCGGCATTGGCCGCTGGAGCCGGTCGTCGTCTCTTGATCAGCTCCTCGATCGTTACGGTGGCAATTTGCCGCTGGAGGGTGCCCCGGCCATAGTTCCAGGGGCTCCCGCGGGTTGGATTCGGGCCCTTCGTGAGTTTGGCACCATGAGCTTCGCAGAGGTGGCGCAGCCCGCAATAGAGCTGGCAAAACAAGGGTTCGTAGTAGACCGCCGACTTGCAGAAAGCTTAGAGATCACGGGTAGGCGCTATACGAAGTGGGCATCGTCGGCGGCCATTTATCAACCCCACGGACGCCCACTCATGGAGGGGGAACGACTTCGACAAGTTGCTTTGGGTGAGCTGCTGGAAAAGCTAGTGGGGGCAGAGAAAGCTCGCGGTGGCTCAAGGATTGATGGACTTCAAGCTGCTCATCTTGCCTTTTACTCAAATGAGGTGGCGAAAACAATCGCAGATACTGTTACAAACCGCGGCGGTTTCATGACAATAGAAGACTTAGCGGAATTCGAGGCAGAGGTTGACAGCGCCCCCCAGATTCGCTTTGGCGAATGGCAGATGTTTGCGACACCATCTTGGTCCCAGGGACCAGTTGCGCTCGAGTTACTGGGACTCTTTGAGAGATCCGGGCGAACCCTCCACGATCTCGTGGAATCAATCAGTCTTGCTTTCAATGACCGTGAGGACTTCTTCAGTTCACCAGACACCATGGAGAGGGATATCGCCGAGTTCTTGTCTGATGAATATCTCAGCGTGCTTGCCTCCTCGATCACAAACAACGCCGTTGCAGGCAGAGGCCTGGGCATTGGCTCAGAGGATGCATCCAATCTGGGAAGCACCACCTCGGTTGTAACCATGGATGCATCCGGCTGCACTTTTGCCACTTCACCTTCGGACACCCTGGACGGGGGTCCGATTATTGAAGAGCTTGGAATCATCTGCTCGCCTCGAGGGGTACAAACCAGGCTTAACCAGAGGCATGCAAATCGAATGCGACCATGGGGCAGGCCAATGGTTACTCCCGCGGCACTAATTGGGATCAACGGTTCAGACTCTTGGGCTCTTGCCTGTCCAGGTGGAGACGTAATTGTGCAGGCAATTGCTCAGGTGGCCATCAACATGAATTCTGGACTCAGCCCCCAGCAGGCAGTTGAAGCTCCACGGATCGCTGCCTTCAACGCACCGAGTGCATTTCACCCCCACCCGTCCGCGGATCGGCTCGTGTATGCGGAGTCCCGAATTGAAGAGCAGGAGATACAAAAACTCTTGTCGCAGGGCCACAACGTTGAGCTTTGGCCAGAGTTCGAATTCGATGCAGGGTCTGTTCAAACCATAGTTTCCAAGACAAACCCTGAGGGCGAACGCTACTTGCTTAGCGGCGCAGATCCCAGACGCAGTGCTTACGCCCAATCTAGGTAGGAGAAAAATGATTAATTTAGACAGGGTCATCGAAGACACTCAGCAGTTGATTCGCATTGACAGCCAAAATCCTGGGATTCAGGAATCCGGGGCAACTGAGTGGGTGGGAAACCGCCTGAGTGATATGGGCCTTGCACCCAAACTTCAAATTGTTGAGTCAGGTCGAGAGAACGTAATTGCTGAGATTCCCGGAGACTCCTCCGTCCCAAGACTGGTCCTGCTTGCACACCTGGACACCGTACCTATTGGGGGTGGCTGGACCGAGGATCCGCTTGGCGGAGAAATCAAAGGCGGACTCATCTTTGGCCGGGGTGCTTGCGACATGAAAGGCGGGGTAGCGATCTCACTTGGGTTGATGGAGGCTCTTCAGACTAGAAAAGCTGGCATCGCTGGTGGCGTCGTGTTCGTTGGAACCGTGGATGAGGAAGCCCCGGACATGCTTGGGGCCCAGAAGCTGGTGGCTGAGGGACTTATTCGCCCCGATGATCAGGTATTGGCGATGGAGCCAACCGGCACCAAGCTTCGAATTGCGCAGATGGGGCTTAGGTGGCTAAGGGTAAATGTCACCGGACGAATGGCTCACGCCGGCAGAGCTCACCTCGGGATTGACTCCGCTCATGTGATGGCAAGGATTGTTGACCGGCTCAAGACTGAGGTTGCCCAGCTCGAACACGAGGATGAGATCTTGGGTAGACCGAGATTCACGTGTGGAACTTTTCATTCTGGAGTCGCTACCAACGTCGTTCCGCCAAGTGCCGAGGCATACTTCGACATGCGCATCGTGCCGCCCATGCACATAGAGGACGTTATCCCTATGGTCAGCAGCGTCGCAGACAGTGTTATCTCTGAGTTCCCTGGGGCAAAGTTTGAAGTGAATCCGCTCGGCGCTCCCAGACCCCCAGTTCGTGCGTCCGACGAGTCCAAGATTGTCACTGCACTCAGGGCGTCTTATGAGAGTCAGACCGGCAAACAAATGCCTTTTGGGGGCGATGACGGGCATGAGGCCTACACCGATTCCTCAATGGTGGCGGCTCTGACTGGCAGCAAATCATGCACCGTTTTTGGTCCAGGATCTACCGATAGAGCACATACCGCTGATGAATTTGTTCCGATAGCCGACCTTGAATTGGTTTCGAAGGTAATCTGGCAAATGGCAGACAACTGGTAATACCTATCAAACCAAAGGGAAAGTAATGATTATTGATGCCTACAACAACGTCTGGCAGGCGGGTGGTACATCGGATTACCTAACTGCAGAGTCCTACACCCCTGAGGACATGATGCGCGTAATGGACCAAGCTGGGGTAGACATGGCGGTCGGTTGCTCGCTGGGTCAGATGGTGGACAACACCTTTATTGCCGAGACCATGAGGAAGTACCCAGATCGAATAATTGGGTTCGGTCAGGTCAACCCACGTTTTCCCGATGCGACCGAGAAGATTCGTGAGTGTGCTCAGGACCTGGGACTGAAGGGCCTCAAGCTGCACCCAACTATGCATGGCTACCACTTCGCNGATCANGGCCTGCTAGATCCAATCTTTCAGGCCGCGGATGATCACAGCCTTGTTGTNCTTGTAAACGCACTCGATGANCCATTCTGTGCCCCGCTATCGATCGAGGAGATTTCGCGAAACTTTCCCAACACACCTGTTCTAATCGCNCACATGGGCACCGTCTGGAATCTCAACGAGGCCATCCTTGTCGCGCAGCGAAACCCCAACATCTANTTAGAGACCTCTGGTTCACAGTTGATTGATGTAAAGCTCGCGTATCGCGCAGTCGGCGCGGGGCAACTCGTCATGGGTACCGATTGGCCCGGCAATGACTTCGATCTTGAGCGGGCCAAGATTGCTAGGGCCATCCCCTCCCCAGATGACAGAGAGCTAGTCGAGGGAAAGAACCTCGCGAGACTTCTCGGGATTGGATAGAGCTCATGGTTGTCTTTGAAACTTCCGGCTTCATAGACTCCCACTCTCACCTGCGCGCCAGCTCGCTTTCCAGTCAGGGAATCGGCCAATGTGAAAACCTTGAAGAGGCTCTAATTCGGTTTTCTGCCATGACCGCGGTGGACCCCTATGACGAAGCCTTAGTTGCCTGCAGCGAACTGATCCTTGGTGGAGTCACCGGAGTTCAATTCATGTTTCATGTTTTTGGGGACAAAGAGCAATATCAGCGCCAGTTGGCTGAAGTATTGCGCGGTGTTTACGACTCTGGCATCAGAGCTCTGGCGATTCTCGGGGTAACTGATCAAGCAGAGTATTTGCCGACGAGTTTCTCTGGACAAAGCCCACTGCCTAAATGGACCGAGCCCGCCCGCGGGCTGAGCGGGACAGAACTGGGTGAGATCTACGAGTGGGCAAAATCTCACTACCCAAGCCTGGAGTTTGGAATTGGTCCAGTTGGACCGCAGTGGTGCTCAGACGGTCTTATGGAAGAACTCGGCGAACTTGCGGCTGAGGGCATGAGAATTCATAGCCACCTTTTAGAAAGTCCCAGACAGAGGAAATGGGAAAGCGAGAATCCCCTCGACCGTCTTGACAGATTCGGACTTTTAGGACCCAAGACATCACTTGCACATTGCGTTTGGTGCAACGACCAGGAGCTAAATACTCTTGTGGAAAAGGGAGCTCAATCTGTCACCTGCCCAGGATCAAACAGGATTCTCGGAGCTGGAAAAGCAAATATTGAAGCCTGGAGTGAATCGGGAGTGCAGTTTGGGTTTGGACTCGATAGCTCAGCAGAGGAAATACTCCCTATTGAAATTGCAGAGCTCGCAATGGACCGAGACTCTGCTCTGGAGGCACTGACATCTGGAGGCCGCTCCTGCACTGATCTTGAAACTCACCTCGACACTGTTACATGGGCAGATGAAGAGCTAACCCGTTGCTTGGAAGTGTGGATCGACGGAAAAGAAATGGTCTCGGAGGGCGCCCTAAAGGATGCCGAAAAATACCAAGCTGCCAAGGAGCGAATCTCGCACACCTTGTTCGAAGACCGAGCCAACAGGGAGGGCCGCATAGCAGAGCTGGATCGGGCCATGCCCAGTTACCAACGAGAGTTGGACTCATGTCTGGGCTAATCGCAGAACTCAAGATTGACGCTAGGGCGAGACTTGGGGAGGGCTTGCAGTTGTTCCCGGATGGCTCCATGTGGTGGGTGGACATTCCCGCCGGCAGAATTCACAGAATTCGTGATGGCAGGAGCGAGCTCGTGTTAAAGGTAAGAGGAGAGGTATCAAAGGTACTCCCATGGGATCAAGGCTTCTTGGTTTTTGGGAGGGAGCAGATTGTTGGGTACGACCCAAGCGGTGAGGAATTGCTTTCATTTCAAATCAACAGCCCGGAGAGTAACTTGCGTTGCTCCGATGCCACAGTGCTGCCTGATGGATCTGTTGTGTTTGGAACCATCCACCGAGAACTTGCAGATGCCAGCGGCTCGCTAATGTGCCTAAGCCCCGAGTGGAAACTATCTGTCATTGAACGGGGACTGGAAATACCCAACGGCCTAGGAGTACTACCAGACGATAGCGGCACCCTTTTCGTTGATTCAACTTCACAGACAGTGTTCCAATACTCGCTCGCGGACTCTGAGCTGGCACCGCTGACCAACAAAAGGGTTTTCGGAGAAATCGATTCCGTCCTTGGAGTTCCCGACGGGCTTGCCATGGACTCTGAGGGGTGCTGCTGGATTGCTCTTTGGGGAGGGGGCAAGGTCATCCGGTTGAATCCAAGTGGAGAGATAGATTGCCAGATTGAGATTCCAACCCCAAATCCCACCTCTTGCGCATTTGATAGAGAGCACAACCTCTGGATCACCTCGGCCACTGAGACCCTGCTTCACACAGACTTCAATTCGAGTGGTGCTGGCGGTGTTTGGATGGTACCAGCGATGATTCATGGGGCTCGGGGGTTGACTCCGCATGTTGCGAAGCTCAAGATTGATGCAAATTTGATTTCCCATGCGACATCACCGCTACACCCTTCATCGACGAGGACCTAGGAGACAAATTATGAAAAGAGATCGCGAGGAGCTGATTCAATGGCTTCGTAATTCAAAGCCCGAAACAGTTGTCGGCGAGATTGCAAAGAAGCTAGAGGACGGCGTCTCTACCGATGAGCTGTGGGCAATAGGAGCACTCACGGCTTCGAGGTATGTGAGCAACCAAGCCCGCAATCTACTGGGTTTTGTATCCCACGCAATGATTGGCTGTGAGGATGCCAGAGCTGCTGCCGACCAGCAACCCGAAAGCATCCAAAGGTTGATGCTAATTCAAGCGCTCTCTCAAGTTGTCATGGACCTTCAGGATCCTTGCTTTGCACCTTATGAACTAAGCGATGTTTGGGGAATCGAGGAGGCCACTGTCGATCAATCAATCGCACTTCTCAGGTCCGACGTCAGATTTGGGGAGTGGCTCAGGGCAGACCACCGGCTGGTAGGGCTCGAGAGAAAAATCCCAAGGGCCGAGCTTATTGACCTAATTCTGGACATCGGCCTGGAGGGCATCGTGACCGATGACCACACGCTAATTACTCCAGCACTGTCTCTAGATATGATGGAGCTAACTGGGTGGGAGGACGGCTTCGCAATGTTGCGCGGCACCATTCGCTACTCCTGCACCTTCCCGAGAAACTTCGGCCCCTACGATCTCGCTAGCAGCTTGGTCGATGAATTTGAGCTTGCCGAAAGTCTGACTCAGGGGGCTGAGGACCCAATATTGGCTGAGCAGCTCAGGGTTTCCATTCTTGAGGCCAAACCGGCTGACCGACCTCGACTAGTGGCTTCCTCGCTCGCATCAGGGATTAGCGCGGAAACCATGATGTCGGCCCTATCTCTTGCTGCCTGCGACATGTATCTGCAGGTAGAACCTGTCCCACACGATGACTATGACGCGGTGAGTAGAGAGGTTGCCCCAATTCACATCGGAACAACGCTCAACATTCTTAGGGCGTCTCTGAGCAGAATGTTTCGAGGCACCGCCGCCAGAGCAGTTGTGATGGGCGGTTGTTTGTTGGAGCGGGGTCCAAGCATCCTCAATGAGGACTTTGAGTTCATTGCTTTCGAGCCTGGACCCGCATACCCCCGGGCTGAGGATGTTGAAGCGGCAAGATCCAAGGGCACTTACGAACTACTGGAGGAGCTAGAAAAATCGCTCTATTCCCACGATGTGGCCCTCGCTACCGCCTCGGTGAAGGCATACGAGCTTGCAAGTGGAGACCCAGAGGAGCTAATAACTCTCTTGGTGAGAGTGGCCTGCACGGACGACGGAACCCTTATGCACAACGTCAAGCATCTCCACTCTTGCCTGGGAGAGTTCAGGGCCTCAAGTAATCCAGATCGATGGAACTTTCTCATTTCCGCTGCGAAATGGGTTTCTTGGTATGCAGGTAAAAACACCAAGACCTATGAGCGGGCAGTTGGCCTGATTTCCGCCTGATAACTGATAACCGACAGGAAATCTCAATAACAAATTGGTCACATGCACCACTTGAGTTGAAGTTTTGTGTACGCTTTGGTACAACTGGTCAAACCAGTATTGGCGATTGTCGCAACTGCGGCAATTAACGACAGTGTGCGGTGCTTTGCAAAAGGCCCGCAGAAACAAGGAGAGGACTGATTGCCAAACGTGAAAGAAACAAAGAAGTTACGTCGCACTTGGCGCTTAGCGGGCTTGACAGCTATGTCGGCCATCACCGCTCTAGTAGCGGCTGGCTGTGCTCCGGGCGGAACCACAACTGAAACAGCAGCACCTACCGCTAGTCAGAACAACTCTTCTGAGACCTCGGAGACTTCGGGGATCAGCAAAGAGGTTCCGACTGACGTCGACATCACTCTTACCCTCGCAACTTGGGAAGTTGGTGGTCTCTTTGACTCGATTCAGTCAATTGTTGACGCTTACGAGGCAAAGTATCCAAACGTAACAATCGAGATTGCCACCTCATCGTTTAACGACTACGGGCAGAACATCAAGCTTCAGATGTCTGGCGATGACGCTCCTGACATTGTTCAGGCGGGTCAGGCCTTCACCATGATGGGACCCCTAGTAGAGGCCGGCCTAATGCGACCTCTCGATGACTACGCAGAGCTTTACGGCTGGGCAGACCGTTTCGGCCCAGGACTGCTTGACCAGGCTCGCTTTGAGCCAGACGGATCCAAGTTTGGAACTGGCAACCTCTACGGCCTCGCCAAAGGTGGCAACATGGTTGGTATCTTCTACAACCGTGCGATCCTTGAAGAGCTGGGCATCTCCGCACCATTCGCAAGCTTGGCGGACTTCCAGGCTGCTCTGGATGCTGCCGATGCCGCTGGCTACACCGCTATGGCGCTTGGAAATGCTGACCAGTGGCCAGCAAACCACACGCTTTCAGTTCTCATGTCACAGACCTGTGACAACGCAGAGATGCTGGGTTGGATCTATGGAAACGACGGTTCGGACTTCACCGCGCCTTGCTTCCTTGAGGCATCCCAGATCATGGAGGACTGGGCAGACAGCGGTCTGATTGACAAGAACGCTAACAGCCTCAGCTTCGATGACGGCATTAACCGCTTCGCAGAGGGCAACAGTGCATTCTTCGTTACCGGTAACTGGGCTCTTCCAACCATGGCGGACAAGATGGGTGACAACGTAGGTTTCACCGGCTTCCCACCTAAGAATGCAGGTGGTCCTGCTAGGGCTACCGGTGCTACCACCTCACCATTCGGTATTGGAGCGAACACGGAGTGGCCAGATGTCGCGGCCAACTTCATTGACTTCATGACTGGACCGGAGACCTATGAGCTCCGTGCCAATGGAGGCTACGCTCCGCTGCTAACCGATGTTGCCATTGCAGACTCGACTCAGCTAATCAACGAGTACAACGCGCAGTGGCAGTCAGTCATTGCGGACGATGGTCTAACCCTCTTCCTTGACTGGTCGACTGTTGGAATGGGTGCAGTGATGTTCCCTGGAATCCAGGAGCTCATCGCTGACCAGGTTGGAGCCGCTGAGCTAAACGAGCGAATCCAAGCGGAATGGGAGTCCGGACGAAGCTAGTCCAGACAACCTGAGCTGAAGTGAGCCCAGTCTTGCCTCGCGAGACTGGGCTCACCTTCAGAGCGGAAACGTAAGCAAAGATGGAGACGATGGCGTTGACAAGAACCAAGGATCGCCCGCGTAAGAGGCTGCGGTGGCGACCTGAGTATGTTGGTTACTTTTACCTGCTTCCTGCAGCTCTTTTCTTCGTCACATTCATGCTCTTGCCACTTATTCAAACCTTCAATCTTTCCCTCTGGGATTGGACCGGAATCAAAGGTGCACCTGCCGAGTTCGTCGGTTTCGACAACTATGCAGAAGTGCTCACAAATCCGGACACACTGAGCGCCCTAAGTCACTCTGCAGTCTTTCTGATGACCTTCTGCGTTATACCGGTGACTCTCGGTGTCACCTTCGCAGCCTTGTTCACGAGACAAAAAATAACGGGGCTCGTATTTTTTAGAACCGTTGTCTTCCTGCCCCAGGTCATTGCCAGCGTTGTTATCGGTGTCACATGGCGCTGGGTCTACCAAGACCGCGGAAGCCTTAATCAATTCCTAGCAATCATCGGGATCGAGAGCGAGCGAGGCTGGCTCGGAGACTTTGACTGGGCCTTGCCAGCAGTTGGACTCATCGGAAGCTGGGTAATGACCGGGCTCTGCATGGTTCTTTTCTTATCAGGTGTGGGAAGAATCGACTCTGATCTATATGACTCGGTGAAGGTCGATGGAGGAGGTGCCTTTAGAGAGTTTTTCTCAGTGACTCTGCCTGGCTTGAGACCCGAGTTCACCGTAGCCACCACCATCACCATCATCGCGGCATTGAGAACATTTGACCTTGTTTTCGTTACCACCAGAGGAGGTCCGGGCAAGGAAACCATTGTTCCCGGTACTGAAATCTACCGACTTGCCTTCCGAGAGGGTGAGGTTGGTGAAGCCGCAACAATGGCAGTTCTGCTCGCTGTATTGGTCTTTACCCTGGTCAGGACATTCCAGTGGGTATTGAGGGATAGGGACGGAATTTCAAGATGAGCACTCAAACCACAAGCCCCGCAGTTACCACCCCTCGCAGAAAAAAGCCATTCAGCGCCAAGGACTTCGTCTTCCGGGTGCTGCTATACGCATTTCTCACTATGTCCGCGAGCGTGGTGCTGATTCCGCTACTCAGCTTGCTTTCGGTTGCGCTGCAACCACCGGAGTCGACTCAAACTGGTCTTAGCTGGCCGAGCGACCCCACCTGGAGCAACTTTGAAACCGCCTGGACGAAAGGTGACTTTCCTCTGCCGGTGCTAATGGTTAACTCGCTATTCGTGGCATCGATGGTGGTGCCGCTGGGCGTAACCATCTCTGTGCTTGCGGGTTACGCATTTGGAACCATGAAATTTCCTGGATCGAACTTGCTCTTCTACGTCTTCATGATTGGGCTGGTTATGCCTTTCGAAGCGACGATTGTTCCGCTCTACTACCAGCTAAGAGACATGGGGCTGATCAATAACCCCTGGGGAGTGATACTGCCGGAGGTGGCTCTGTTCTGTGCCTTCGGTATTTTCTGGATGCGCCAATTCTTCATGGCTGCACCGCCGGCACTAGTTGAGGCAGCGAGAATTGACGGAGCGGGTTCACTGAGAATCCTCCGTTCAGTACTTTTGCCGATTGCTTGGCCGCCGGTTCTTACCCTGGCGACCCTGATGTTTATTTGGAGCTGGAATGAATTTATTTTGTCGCTGGTGGTGCTTGATCGAGAGACCAGAACTGCTCCATCGGGCCTTGGCATCTTCACAGGTCAATGGACCAGTGAAATCCCAGCCCTGAGTGCCGCGGCGCTAATCATCGCGCTTCCGACAATACTTCTTTATGTATTACTAAACAGACGCATTATCTCTGGAATTCTTCAGGGTGCAGTCAAAGGTTAGCTAGGAAAGTGAAGTGAGATGACAAACGTGACAATCTCGATGCCAGCTCGAAAAGCAGACATCATCCAGCACATGCAGAGCAGGGTGCTTGGAGGTGAGTGGAGTCCAGGATCGCAATTGCCATCTGAGCGTGAGCTCGCCCTCGAGTATGGGGTGTCAAGACCAGTTATCAGAGAGGCGCTTTCTGGACTGGTTGAGCAGGGCTTCATCGAGATTCATCCAGGGAGGGGCTCATTCGTCCGCGGGGTTATGGTGGACGACCTCTCCAGTTCTCTAAACCGCGCTGCCACTCTTGCAAAGATCACAGCCCGTGAGCTGGTTGCCGCTCGCCTAGGCCTTGAATGCACAGCCGCAGAACTTGCGGCCAACCAAGACTCTTCGCTGAAGGCAAATTTAGAAAGGGCATTGCGGGAGCACTCGGAGGCTTCTTCGCTGCAGTCAATGGCTGATACAGACTTAGCCTTCCACGAGTCAGTGGTCGCGGCGTCGGGTAACCCACTACTTGTTTTGATGTTTGGAGCAATCCGGAACCAGGTACATGCGCTGATGCTAAGAAGCCACTCTGACCCGAGCGTGCGGGATAAAGGGGAGCCATATCACGAGCGAATTGTTGAGGCGGTTCATAACAGTGACGGCAAGCTCGCTCGCGAGCTTATGCGCGAGCACCTGGAGTTGGCTCTAACTCTTTACGGAAAAGATCTAGATAAGCCACTCAGCGAGGTGGTCGAGTCTCGCGGATTGAGATTCGCATCAATGCTCAGCTCGAGAGAAACCAACCCCAACTAGCCAGAAGGACCCCAGTTGACGCACATAGCGAGTAGCGATTCGCCCTTTGCAATTTCCGTAGATGAAAATTCAGGTCTGCCAAACAGCCTCACGGTTGAGGATGGCAAGGGCAAAATAACCAGACCCATTTCAATCTCCGTAACAGTCGAGATTGGCGGACAGGAAAAGCGCCACCCAACTGGAGGCCTGCTGTATGAACAAACTGAGTTTCTCTCTGGAGTCACCGCAGCGGGAGAACTGAGGCGCATCCACAAGGGTGTCTACGATGAGTACCAGCAGGCAGCAACACTTGGTGAGTTGGATCTAACCCTTCATTACCGCTTGTATCCAACTGCTCCTTATTTCGAACTCTCAGCAACCTTTGCAGCCGCCACGAGCGTGCTGATTCGCAACATCGTTGTAGAGATTGAGAGCGCTGCAATGCCAAAGGCTCTGGTCAATACTCCAGGCAACCTGCTCAGAAGAAACCTGCCGATAGAGAAAATTGGCTCTCTACCGACGGGAATTGCAACCCTTGGAGGCCTGAGAGGCTCGAGCGGCATCATTGGAGTCTCTGACGATGAATCAACCTTGGTCATCTGGCCAAACCAGCCAACTGAAATTCCAGATGTCGAGCTCTCGCAGCAGGATTCGAAACTGAAGGTCAAGACACTGGTGAACTTTGCTGCGGATATCTCCCCCGCCTCCGCTGCCGAAGTGCTACTGGTCACCCTAAATCTAGAACGAGGAGACTTTGAGCTGGTTCGCCGTCATTGGCCTGCGTGGGCTTCCAGATACGGCCTTACCAGTCCGAACGACCCCCCCAGCTGGATGCATGGAGCTGCAATCTACGAGGTTCAGATTGGCACCTCGTATTTCTGGAAGAACAACGCCTACTGCCGTTACGAGGAAATTCGCGACCTGATAGGTGATCTTGATCGCGTGCAGAAGATGGGCTTCAGTGTCATACAGCTAATGCCCAAGCAGCCCTATCCTTCATACAACGTTCACGACTACGCAGATGTAACCACCTCCTATGGAAATGAGAAGGAGCTTCGGGAACTTGTTAGGGACTGCCACAAGAGGGGAATGCGGGTAATCCTGGACGTTCTGCTTCACGGCGTATTGGACAACGAGTCTATGGATTCGGCCATTCAGGGAATCATTGACGGGCCACTATACGCCCACCTCGACGACGAGGTAAGCCAGACCCTTTCCGGTGATCTAACCGATGATGATGACTACTGGATCGCCTGGTCACGCCACATTATCGATTTCTCCGAATACTGGAAGGGGGGTTCGCCGATGCGAACTGAACTTCAAGAGACTCATCCAGAATGGTTTGCCACAGACTCGGAAGGCAAGGTCTCCGGCGTTTATACAAAGGCCTTCGACGCAAGAAACCCTTCCTGGCAAAGGTTTTTCCGTGAGTCGATGATGAACCTCATCAACGGTTACGACATTGACGGCTTTAGATTCGATGCCCCTACCTACAACCTCTTTGCGAACTGGGCACCATGGGCAAGAGCTCGGGCCTTCATGTCGCCGCTCGGTTGCATCCCGCTATTTGTCGATATGAGGCACGACATGAGGGAGGCAAAGCCCGATTCACTCTTGTACACCGAACCATCAGGCCACCTACTGCGCAGATCTATGGACGTCAACTACAACTACGACGAACAGTGGCTTGTATCCGCTCTCATGAAAGGTAATCACGCAGAGCGTTCTGTCAGAAACGGGCGAGACTTCATGCTTTGGATCCAGGACCGCGACGACTTCCTTCCCGTTGGCTCTCAAACGGCTCACCACATTGACTCGCATGACACTTTCTGGTGGCCGCAGTGGGGTAAGAAGTGGCGTCGTGAGCAGTATTCCCTCGAGGCCGTGCGCTCGCTGGCAGCAACGTTCTTGGCTCTAGACGGTCCCTACATGATGTTCACCGGCGGTGAGGAAGGAATTCAAGAAGAGCTCGCGGAGCTCCTAAATTTCCGCAACGACCACGCAGCCCAATGGGCACAGAGGGGCACCTTCGACACCGAGTGCGACCCGACAGGCTCGCTGATTGTTGTATCTCGCTCAGCAAACGGCAAATCCGTGGTGAGTATTGTGAATCCCTCCAGCAACAAGGTTGATATCCCTAGCCAGTACCAAGGGTGGAAGGTCGGGCCTTCTCAGGGACTGAACGGCTCTTCGCTCGAGCCCTATGGCTACTTCATGGCTGAAAAGTAGATAAATGGCAAAGCCTGGACTCAAGCGAAGGTTTCCCAGCCCTAAAGACCTGGCGCAACTTATGCGCTTTCGGAAGGTTCACTTTCGTCGCACGGACCGGCTTCTCTCGAGAGCATTCACAATTGAAGACCTCAGGAGCATTGCGAAGAAAAGAACTCCAAAAGGCCCCTTCGACTACACCGACGGTGGTGCTGACAAGGAACTGAGCATGCTGAGGGCCCGGCAGTCCTTTGAATCGGTGCAGTTCATTCCATCAGTCCTNAAAGACGTAAGCGAAGTAAGCCTCTCTCAAAAAATACTCGGCAGGGAAACGAAGCTTCCCGTAGGAATATCTCCTACNGGCTTCACCAGAATGATGCACTCAGAGGGAGAAATTGCTGGTGCAATGGCCGCAGAGGCCTTTGGTATCCCCTTCACCCTCTCAACCATGGGCACCCGATCCATCGAAGAGGTTGCCCAAGCTGCCCCGAACGGCCGCAACTGGTTTCAGCTCTACATGTGGAAAGAGCGCGATCGCTCGATGGCGCTCGTTGAACGAGCAGCCAAGGCAGGCTTCGAGGCACTGGTTATGACGGTGGATGTGCCAGTTGCAGGCGACCGACTCAGAGACAAGTACAACGGGCTCACCATTCCTCCTGCCTTGAGTCTGAGAACCCTGACAAATGCTGCTCCGCGAGTTGGTTGGTGGTGGAACTTCCTTACCACAGACCCCCTGAGGTTCGCATCCTTGGACTCATGGAATGGCACCGTTGCCGAGCTGTTAGACAGCATGTTCGACCCAACAGTTACCTTTGATGACCTCAAATGGATTAGGAAGCAGTGGAGCGGAAAACTCATAGTGAAGGGTGTCCAGAACTCCCTAGATGCCCTCTCAGCAACCCGGGCTGGTGCAGATGCTGTAATCCTGTCAAATCACGGTGGTCGACAGATAGACAAAGCGCCTGTCCCGTTCAAACTAGTTCCTGAGGTTGTGAAGAAGGTGGGTAGGGATGTCGAGGTTTACATGGACAGCGGCATCATGCACGGAGCAGACATTGTTGCCGCGATTGCAAGCGGTGCGAAGTTCACAATGGTTGGACGCGCCTACCTATACGGGCTCATGGCGGGAGGCCGCCAGGGCGTCGATGCGACTTTCAACATCCTCACTCAACAAATGACTAGGACAATGAAGCTGCTTGGTGTGCGCGAGCTTAGTGAGCTCACTCCTAGTCATGTTGTTGACTACAGGTAGTAACTGACAAACAGCGATCACGAGTTAGCAGGATATTTACCCCGATGACTCTTTTCAGGTCTAACCTGAGAGAGGCCTACTGGAGGTGGTTGTCATTCGCATAGAGCACGACCTAATTGGTGATTACGAGCTTCCCGCTACCTCGCTATGGGGTGTTCACACCGCAAGAGCGGTAGATAACTTCCACATCTCCGGTGTCCCAATCGGACACTACCGAAACCTAATTCGTGC